>PVMK01127398.1_pt1 | contig 159563 bp, 137 predicted proteins | sample 1853481 | NCBI WGS metagenome assembly PVMK01 (sample SAMN08533507, study PRJNA380276) | Marine sediment metagenome, whole genome shotgun sequencing project.
CCACCTTTTCCTGTGCCAAGCATAGGAGGGGCTTCCAAGAGGTTCATAGCTCTGTTGTAAACCCCGCGCTAGAGGGCAGCAAGAGGATAAAACCCAACCCATACCTCAGCATGGGTTTTGGGTTTTATCCTCTTGCTGCCCTCTAGCGCGGGGTTTACAACAGAGCTATGAACCTCTTGGAAGCCCCTCCTATGCTTGGCACAGGAAAAGGTGGTACTCAGACTTCTCCGACACTATAAAAAGAGCAGGAAGGCGAATATTGCACCCCGCTGTCAGGGCAACGAAAAAGCGAGAATATCAGTTTGCCGGTTCTGTTCAAAAACCGGGCATTGGTTTAGAACTGCCACCAGAGGATGCAAGCCTGTGTTAAACAAATTTGATGCACGTAAAAGAATCATTTGATCGGTTACCGAATAGGAATTAGTCTCCGATCCAGATATAAAAGATAAAAAGCGATTTGATTCAATAAAATAGATAAATCAATTTGCTGGCTTTGATGGAATTTGCGTAATTGGGGAGATAAATTATGAAATTATTCACATCACTAATTGCACTTCTTTTTTCTCTGTTGTTTTCCAGTTCGGCTTCATCATTTGAGAATTTTACTAATTGGCTGTCCCCCTATCCAGCTGGATGTATTACCATTTCATCAATGCAAACCGCTTTATACCCGGACACAATTGGTTTGCTTCATGATCGCGACATTTTTGTTGACAGCCCTTCAGATTTTGGTTCTCCAGTGAAAACTCGTTTAACCATATTCCGAACTGGCTGTGCTGATGACAACCGAAGCGCATTATTCGTTAGATTAGAGGTTCTTGACGATAGTGATCCGGAGGTTCTTGACGATAGTGATCCGGTGTTCACATCGGGACTTGTTCCCGAATTCAAGGCCAGAATTGGTTCAACTGATTATCCACTCAGGCCAACTGATGAACCAAATAGTTGGGTAAACAACGCAACAGCAAACTTGATTGTTGAAACAAGGAGCTTCGTCTACGTACTCGATACTCCAACCCCTCGCTCCACTGGCTGGGACGCAGACCGCTGGATATTAACCTCGCAATATAACGATGCATTTACATTGGTGATTGTGAACCCACTCTCACGTACTGAATACACGTTTGCAATACCTGCTTATCGTAATGAGCTTCAGCCAACCTATCTACCTCTTAATGGACGACTGTCGGGAATATGGGGCGTTGCTGGTGCAGAGGATCAAGGCTTTCTGATTTCATTTTCTGAACGCATTAGAACGCCTTTTGGAGGTTTGATTTTCTTTTCTTGGTATACCTTCGATGTAAGTGGGAATAATGTTTGGCTTGTAGGAAACGCGAATTATGAAGACGGTGATGGCTCAGTTTCTTTCAATCTTGAGTTAGTTACTGATGGCCAATTCATGGGCAGCAAGAGAGCAAGTCGAACACCCGCTGGCAGCGTTACGATAACTGCTCGAAATTGCAATCATCTTGAATTCAACTTCGATCTTAGAACAATTGGTCTCAGCCAAGGCACCAGAGCAGTGACCAGGTTGTTTGGATTGGAAACTGCAGGCTACAGCTGTCGAGAAATTGAGGATCGATTCGCAGACTAATAACAATAGGCCGCTGGCAAGGGCGGGGTAATCCTTGGGGCCGCTTGCCCTGTACTCCGCTGCCTAAAAGAATCTTTTTATTGTCACTTGAGAATTACGGGCCGGAAGCATCAACACTATTAACCAATCCTAACGTCAAAGCGGCTGTTCAGGAACACTAAAGGACTGACAAAATTCAGCAAATCCTAACATTCAGTGGTTCACAAAAGTTCACATTCAGACCTTAACAAAACTTAACCTTTAGAAGTTATCAAAAGTCATCATATAGATGTTGTCAAATGTAGACATTCAGAACCTGACAAAACCTGACTTTCAACAATATATCCAAGAGCGTATGGATGAACAGTACACGGGCCACTATTTGCGCTGGGTATAGCGATAAAACGGCCTATTCGATTGGTCAATAGAGGTTGAAGAAAGTTGAAATCTATAAGGGCTGTACTTGATGGTAAATGATGGTATTGAAGAACCAATAGAACTTGGTAAAACTTGGTATCAAAGAGGGTTGCACTTGATGGGGAATTACAAGGTTGTACTTAATGGCAAATGATAGGGTTTCAGAACCAACAGATCCTTATAAAACCTATAATCAAAGGAATCTATCCTAAAGTAGAGGAAAAGTAGCAGCAGATACTACAGAGAACCTCACTAAACCTCGTATCAAAGCGGCTGTGCTTACTAGGAAATACTAGGGTTGCAGAAGCCACTAAAGTAGTGGGGAAAGTGGTGGCAATTGCTATAATCATGTGGCCGGGGAACTGAGCCTGGCACTAGAGAGGTCATTCAAAAATGAGCAAATCTCCCAACAAACCTACCAAGGATTCAAAGGCTCCAATCAAACCGATAATGACGATGGAGGAATTTCACCGGACGCTGGGACCAGCACTGGTAGACAATCTCAATCGCAACATGGACGTATCCGTCCCGAAAGTAAAAGCCCGCTCCAAAACATCTGGTGTAAAGGTCAACTAACTCAAAGCCAATTTGGCGGCCTCTTATCTCGGGACAAAAATAAAACCTCCGTCTGGTGGGACTGAATGGCTCAAATGGCCAAAGGTTAATACCCACCTGGGCAGAGGCTCAAAATCAAAGATACTCTCCGAGGGTGATTGAATAAATTAGTTCTTCAACGACAGAATCAGAATTCAAAAATACAGTCCCCAGCCAGTAGGAACCTTATAACCCCTCCAACCCATACCTCAGCATGGGTTTTGGGTTTTATCCTCTTGCTGCCCTCTAGCGCGGGGTTTACAGCAGAGTTATGAACCTCTCGGAAGCACCTCCTATGCCTGGCGCAGGAAGAGTGGGGATTTACGGAGTTTACGGAGACTATAAAAAGAGCGGGAAGGCAAATGTTGCACCCCGCTGCCAGTGCAACGATAAAACGGGAACAGCAGTTTGCCGGTCTGCTCTATCAAAACCGGTATTATTATTGCGTTTTTGCTTCTACAATGAATGCTTGCAACTCCGAAAAATTGCTTGCCTTCACTTTCAATTCTTGATAACCAATAACATTCGCTCTTAATCTGAACCAGACCTGCTGTTTGGCGTTTGCGATGAAGGTTTGGGTCGTCACGAATTGGGGTTGGTTTGTAGGAGGCGTTGGGTGGGGCCTTCCAGCACCAGGCTCGTCAAGACGCCGCTGTGGATGGCGCCGGTGTCGATTCCTATTCGGTTGGGGAGCAGTTCGGCTTCCTCGGTCACACTGTGGCCGTGAACGATGACGGCACCGTGGTTCTTCTTACTCTGAAGGAACGGGTCTCGTATCCAGAGTTGGTCTTCGAAAGCCTGCTTTTCCAATTTAACCCCGGGACGGATGCCGGCGTGGACGAAGTAATAGTCTCCATTCCTGTAGGCCGGGATCGTGGCGTTCAGGAAATCCAGGTGATTCGCCGGCAAGGCCCGCTCCAACCGGTCTCTCAGCGAAAGTAACTCTGTTTTTGATGGCAAGGGCGCTGGATTGATGCCATAGCTACGCAGAGAGGCCCGCCCGCCCCAGGTCAACCAACCGGCCATGGCTTCGGGGTCGACCAGGAAATCCAGCATGGCCTGCTCGTGATTGCCGCGCAGGTGGATGGCCTCAAACCCCGGAATGGCCTGGTCCAACAGAATATCCAGGATCCTGCTGGAATCATCACCACGGTCGATGTAATCACCCAGGTAGAGCAACTGAAGCTGGCCGTTGTAGCCCGCTGCATCCGTTGTGATTTGCCGGTGCAGGTCTTCCAGCAGGTCGGCCCTGCCATGGATATCGCCGATGCAGTAGATGCGCTGGTCCGGCGGATAAACGGGGGCCTCAGGTTCAGGTTTTTGGGTGCGCCAATTTTTGAACATGGTGTTAATCAGGCCGGGGCGTGATAATGACAAGAATAACTCCCGCCGTGATGAACCATTTAACCGGCATCATGGGTAGTAGCATTCTCTTCAATGTTCCTTTTCGCAGCCTCATTTCAACTCTCTTTTCACGGCCTTATCCAATACCCGCCTAACCCACTCCCCAAAACTCACGCCAGCCGCTTTTGCTGCTTCCTGATACGCCCTTATCTGGCCCGTTCCCAGGTACTCATTTGGACGGTTAGGAGTTTGCCGGCTCTGTTCAAGAACCGGCTCTTTAACGGCTAAGTGTTGACTGCTCGATACTAACATCCCCATAACTGAATATAATGCCCCAGACAGCACAAATGGAGAATTAGAGTGCCGAACGAAGAACAACTTTCTATTCTCAAACGGGGTGTTGAGGATTGGAATAAATGGCGAAAAGTAAATCCAGAAGAATTAATTAATCTGCGCGGAGCGAACCTCAGCGGTGAAAACCTCAGCGGGGCGCACCTCAGCGGGGCGATCCTCAGCGGGGCGAACCTCAGCAGGGCGGGCCTCGTCAAGGCGATCCTTGCAGATGCGAAACTCGACGGGGCAAACCTCAGCGGGGCGAACTTAAGTGAGGCGGAAATCGACGGGGCGGACCTCAGAAGTGCGCAACTCATCTCGGCGAACCTCTGGCGGGCGGAACTCGACAGGGCAAACCTCAAAGGGGCGAACTTAAGTGAGGCGAAACTCGATCAGGCGAGCCTCATGGAAACTTATCTAAGTAAGGCGATACTTATCGAGGCAATTCTCAGCGATGCGCATCTCAACAAGGCGGACCTCAGCGGGGCGGACCTCAGCAAGGCGAATCTCAGCGGCGCGTTCCTCGACGGGGCTAACTTCAGCGGGGCGAAACTCTTAAGGACGAAATTAGGCGGAGCGGTCGTAGATAGAAAAACTGACTTTAGAGGTGCGCGTGTTTTCCGCGCCGAAATTGATCGATATCAACTTGAACAACTGAATGAATATGGCGGCCTGACAAAGGGCGATCTGATGGACATGGATATTGACGATGGCGTTGTTATCCTTCGAGCGTCATACAGTGGCTTCAAGCAGTGGATTCACCTGATTGCGCTTGGTGTTTTTCTTTTCCCCTACGTTTGGTTTGTGGTTAGCCAATGGTCGATGGCCAAATTTATTAGTACGACGCAAGAAGCGTTGCCGAACGCTCAGATGGTATTTCAAGGTGCGGATGGCCACATGCCTCTGTGGAAGGCATTAGGCAATTTCATATACAACGGAGGGATCAATTGGCAGAGCGGTCCTATAATACATTGGTCATTTTGGGTCTTCATTTTTATGCTGCTTTACAATTTATTACGGGTAACTCTGCTATGGAAAACGAAGTCGCTGGAAATCTACCAGGACGCATCCGGATTTAGGGCAAGGTTTTCGTTGAAAACATCACACTTAAAGATATTTAAAAAAGAGTTGAAATCCCTAGGTGGGTGCATTTGTACAACTTGGCGCAAGCAGGCTTTTATGTAGCGATCGTTGTGGCCGCGTTAAATACGTGGCATTTTTTCACTCAGGAAATTCCGTACTTCTTACCTTGAGGCTATCAGCAGTCGTCAATCTGCTGGCGGGCCTTTCTTTGCCGCATTAAAAAGCCCCGGCAAGGGGAGAGTGGGGGCTACGGCAAGGGGAACATCGCCTGATCCTTCTCGGGTCGTCAATCTGCTGGCGACCCCCTTTTTATCCTTTTTTGCGTACCCATAAAAAAACGGTCCGCAACCTGTTTAGCAGCGAACCGTTATTTAATAAGATAAATCAGTGAGTTATATTGGTCGGGGTGAGAAGATTCGAACTTCCGGCCCCTGCCTCCCGAAGGCAGTGCTCTACCAGGCTGAGCTACACCCCGTGCCTGTGCCGGCACGCGGCCGGTGAAGCTGCGTATTCTATAGAAGGAAATGCCGATTTGGAAGGCGCAGGCGTCTAATTTGGACTTTGTTCATGTGGATCTTTCCCAATGCCTGGAAAGTGGAAAAGAATAATAATTTTTATTAACAATAACCTGCCGGTTATTTTGAAAAAATTTGTTGAATTAAACGTGATAAATTACCCGATTGTTAAAATTTTGTAAGCAAATATCTGCTAGAATCAATTTCACCATTTCGATGGTTGGTAGGAGTCAGGAAGACTGCACAAGAAGAGGTCGAAAATTCTGGAAATGGGCTCAAAATTTCCAGCTGTTTCAACCCGCTTTCAGTCTCACTGGCCTGTTTAATTTTTTGCGAACAACTTACAGGCGAAGATCAATGAACAATAGATTCCGGCTTTGTATTACTGCGCTGGCGATGCTGCTGGTGCTAATAGTTCCTGTCACAGGTTTTGCACAGAAGACTACATCAGCAATTCGCGCAACGATTTTGGATCCTGATGCCAACCCCGTTGAAGGCATCGATATCACCATTACCGATACGCGTACAGGTAGCGTGCGAAGTGCTCAGTCCAACGCTTCGGGGTTGGTATTCGTAAGAGGTTTGCCGGTCGGCGGACCTTACACCCTCAGGGCGAGGACGGACCGTTTTGCTGACCATACGGTGACGGATATCGATCTGCGCCTGGGTGATACCATCACAATGATTGTGCAGCTTGACGCCAACGTGATGGAAGAAATCATCGTCACTTCCGCAATGATTCAGACAGAGCAACTTGCTCTGGGCCCGTCGTCTATATTCGGCCTGTCGGACCTGCAGGAGATGCCGCACATCAACCGCGATTTGCGCGACGTCATCGGTAATGACCCGCGTATTTATATCGACCCGGCTTTTGCCGGTGGTGCGGTTTCATGTGCCGGCGCTAACCCGCGCTTTAACAGCCTGACTGTTGACGGCGTGCGGATGAACGACCTGTTCGGCTTGAACAGCAACGGTTATCCCACCGAACGCCAGCCATTTTCTTACGATTCCATCGAGCAGGTGGCCGTTGAGTTGGCCCCATTCGATGTTTTTTACGGCCAGTTCACAGCCTGTAATATCAACGCGGTGACCAAGTCCGGCTCCAACGAGTGGCATGGCTCTGCGTTCTACGATTACACCAACGACACTATGACCGGCGACGAACTCGAAGGTGATCCTATCGACACCGGTGATTTCACCATCCAGCGCTACGGCGCAACATTGGGTGGCCCCATCATCGAGGACAAGCTGTTCTTCTTCCTGGCCTATGAATACCTCAAAGGTGCCGATCTTTTTGACCGGGTTCCCACTGGCGCAGAGACCTCCGGCCGGGTCGTCAAGGGTGTCAGCCAGGACCAGCTGGATCAGATTGCGAAGATCGCCCTGGATCGCTATGGTTATGTGGTAGGCCCCGTCGTAAAATCGCTTCCAGTCACCGACAAGAAATTCACCGCCAAGTTCGACTGGGACATCAACGAAAACCACCGAGCTTCATACTCCTACAACTACAACAATGGTTTCAGCTGGTCTCAAGCGGACGGCGACGACAATGAATTCGAATTTTCCGATCACTATTATCAGCGTGGCGCCAAACTGAATTCTCACACGGGCGTACTGTTTTCCAGCTGGACTGACGTATTTTCCACCGAAATGCGTATTTCACACCTCAAACTGGACAACCGCCAGGTATCCAATTCCGGTATTCGCGACAAGGGTGTTTTCGGGGAAGTCCGGGTTGAAACCTGGAACGATGCCGACGGTGATGGTATTTTTTCCTCCGCAAACGTCTACCTTGGAACAGATGATTCCCGGCAGGCCAACAAGCTGGACTACAAGTCCTGGAATTATAAATTCGCGGGTAACTATGAAGCCGGCGATCACCTGATCACCGCTGGCTTCGAGCAGGACTCTCTCGATGTCTACAACTTGTTTCTCCAGCATACCGAGACAGAGAACCGCCACGACGAAGAATGCGGCTCAGACGATCCCAACGGCTGTATCCTTCAGTTTTTCGAAGGCCGGCCGGATGACATCTATTATGGCAATGCCGCTCCCACCAACAACCCGGTCGATGGTGCAGCGGTCTGGAAATACAAGATCAACACGGGCTACCTGCAGGATGAATGGGTTACCGCGGGAGGCGCAGTTACCCTGGTTTTGGGCCTGCGTTACGACTGGTACACCAGCAGCGACGAACCCGCCTTCAACCAGAACTTTTTTGACCGCCACGGATTCGCCAACACCCATACGATCGATGGCCAGAACTTATTGCAACCCGCGTTTTGGATTCAACTGGACCATCACCTATGACTGGAGCGTGCGTGGCGGCGTTGGGCTGTATTCCGGCGGTAATCCGAATGTCTGGATGTCCAATAATTTCAGTAACGACGGCTTACGCGTTGTACAGGTAAGGGAAAGTGTTATCGAAAGGGATCCGCCGCCATCGGTGAATTGTGGATTGGGCGGAGACTTTTCGCTGTGGGATATTCCTTTGACGGGTGGCGGCAATCCATATTACGACATTCCGCAATGCCAGTTCGATGCAGTCACAAACTCCTCCGGTGATTCGGGTGTGAACGCACTGGATCCGGATTTCAAGCTTCCTAAAGCCTGGAAAGCCAACCTGGGCACAACCTGGAATTTTGGCGATGGCTACGTCGTAAATGCCGACTTGCTGTACACCAAGTCACAGGACTCCGCGATCGTAATCGGCGCCTCCATGGTTCAGACAGGGATCGCTCCGGACGGCCGGCCAATTTACACGGAGACCCGCCCTTTCTTTATTTATGGTTCATCTGATTACACTTTGACTAACGTCAAGGGCAAAGATGGCAGGTCCTGGCAAGCCAGCATCAACCTTTCGAAATTCTACGACAACGGTTTCGACTGGTCCGCGGGTTATGCGTACACCAACGCCAAGGACGTGAGCCCGATGACGAGTTCGGTCGCGTTCTCCAACTTCGCGAATATCTCGGTGGATGACCCGAACGCGCCGTCGCTGGCGAAGTCGAACTACAACATTCCACATCGCTTCACGTTCCGCCTGGGCTACTCGGCATACTGGTGGGCAGATAACCGGACCAACTTTACGCTCACCGGCGCTGCCAATAAAGGCCGGCCTTTCTCCTACACGTTCGCCGGCGATGATGGCGATACCTTCGGCGATATCATCAGCAACCGCCATCTGCTGTACGTGCCGGACGGGATGAGCGATCCACTGGTGACCTACCTGGACAGCTTCAACCAGGATGCGTTCTTCGCAGCCCTGGCTGAAACCGGCCTGGACAAATATGCTGGCGAGATTGCTCCGCGTAACGGCTTCACCAGCAACTGGTGGACCTACTACGATCTGCGTATGGAGCAGGAATTTCCCGCCTTCAGAGAGAGCCACAAGTTTGCCGGCTGGATCGTGATCAAGAACCTCTGCAACCTGATCAACGACGAGTGGTGTGTGCTGCGTGAAGCCAGCTTCCCGCGCGCCCAGGGGATCGTCGACATGGAAATCAGTGACGACGGCACGCACTACATTTACGAAGAGTTCATCGAACCTTCCGGGCAGGGCCGCGTCAGCCAACCTTCCCTGTATGAGATTCGGATTGGCTTGACGTATCGGTTCTGATTCCAACAAAATGTAGGTTTAATCGGGGCGGATTTCCGCCCCGATTGCTTTCAAGGGAGACAATAAATTGCCCGCTGATTCCGTTACAACACGACTCTATCCCGCCGGTATCCTCAATACCCTGAGCCGGCATGAAGTTGAGCGCCTGCATGACGCCAGCCGGGGGGACCTTGCCGAACTGGTCCGCCGTTGCGCACTGGCTGTGCTCAACAGCGGCAACGAAAGCGACGACGCCGAGGCGTTGATTGAACAGTACAAAGATTTTCGCATCGAGGTTCAACAGGTCAATCGCGGCCTGCGCCTGGAACTGTTCAATGCGCCCGGCGCCGCCTTCGTGGATGGCAAGATCATCGAGGGAATCCGGGAGCTGATTTCTGCCGTGATTCGGGACCTGGTCTATTTTGACAGTGAAATCAGCGGTCAACTGAACCACGATTTGAACAGTAGTGAGGGTATTACCAACGCGGTTTTTGAAATGCTGCGAAATGCCCAGGCACTGGTACCCCAGGTCGAGCCCAACCTGGTGGTGTGTTGGGGCGGGCACTCCATTGGCCGCTCCGAGTATGAATACACCAAGTATTGCGGTTACGAGCTGGGTCTGCGCAACCTGAACATCATCACGGGTTGTGGGCCTGGTGCCATGAAAGGGCCGATGAAAGGGGCCACTATCGGCCACTCCAAGCAGCGCGCACAATCCAGGCGCTACATCGGGATTTCCGAGCCCGGTATCATCGCGGCCGAATCGCCCAACCCGATTGTCAGCGACTTGATTATCATGCCTGATATCGAGAAACGGCTTGAGGCCTTTGTGCGCCTGGGCCATGGCATCATCGTTTTTCCGGGCGGCGCCGGAACGGCGGAGGAAATCCTTTATCTGCTCGGGGTTCTGCTGCATCCGGAAAATTCGGATATACCTCTGCCACTGGTATTCACCGGTCCGGAAGAAGCCGCTGGTTATTTCGAACAGATCGATAAGTTCATCCGCTTGACGCTGGGTGAAAAGGCCAGTTCGCGCTACCGTATCGTTACTGGCGATGCCAAAGAGGTCGCACAAATCATGGTGCGTGGCATGGATAAAGTGCGTAAGTTCCGGATTGCGAAAAACGACGCCTTTTACTACAACTGGTTATTGAATATCGAGGAGTCGTTCCAGATACCGTTCAAACCCACGCATGAGAACATGCGGGCACTGGAACTGAGCAGGGACCTGCCTTTGCACGTTCTGGCGGCCAATCTGAGAAAAATGTTTTCCGGTATTGTTGCCGGCAATGTCAAGCCGGAAGGATTGAAGGCGATACGCGATTTTGGCCCGTACGAAATCAGCGGGGACCCTGAGATCATGGAATCACTGGATGCGCTGTTGGCCTCTTTTGTTGCCAACAATCGCATGAAATTGCCAAGCAGTAGTGATTACCAGCCCTGCTATCGCCTAGTGAAGTAGGCCGTCGGGCCCCATCAGTTTACGCAGGGCCGTCAGGTCGATGCCCCTGGTGTATATCCACTGGCGGCCGGGGCTGTCATAGGGTGTGATCTCTCCGGCACTGAGCATCGCGTCCCGCTGTTCCGACAGCAACGCCTCGTCATCGACAATAGCGTAGCCATCGCTAAAACTCATATCTCGAGCCAGTTCGCCGAGTGCGTTCGACAGATCAATACCGGTAACCGGGTAGCGCAGGGCATAGCCGTTGTCGCTGTCGACCAGCACATCCAGCGCACAACCCTGGGGTAAACCACGGTAGCGGTCTTCATTTTCAGGGTCTTTCCTCAGAAACAGAAGATAACGCCTGCCTTCTTCGAACACGGTCGGATTCGGAAAATAGCACTCATGCGGATGCAGACCCTTTTCATACACTTCGATGATATCGACCGACCGGCCCATTTCCCGCGGGATTTTGTACCGGATGAGCACCTTCAGATAGGCACTGCCGCTGACGGGAATGTCCCGGCGCATGAAATAATCGGTGTCTTTGGTTTGCGCCAGGACCACGAGGTCTGCGCTCGCCGCCAGTTGAGCCAGGCTGATGGGACCCGTTACACTATCGCCTGTTTCCCCGGCAAAGGCCGGTACACTGTGTAATGACAGGATGAGTGTGATGATCCAACGCATCTCCCCATTATATGCGGGTGGAGCCTGCCCTTCAGTTCTGATAGCCTTTCCTGCCTGTATCACCTCCAACGGAAAACGAAATGAACAAATTGAGCAATATTCTCTGGCTGAGCGTCTTCGTACTGGTAGTGACTGCTTGCGAACGCTCGCCGGAAGCTACCCCCGATACCACTGCGGAACAACATACTGACACCGTCGTACCCGCAGGCCCAACGGCAGAGGAGGCTGCGGAGTTCGTGCTTGCTTCCGAGGCGAGACTCGAACGGCTGGCCCAGCACTATGAACGAATGGGCTGGGTATTGGCGAACTTCATTACCGAGGATACCGAAATGCTGGCAGCCCGGGCGCGCGAGCAGTTCACTGCGGCCCAGGTGCAAACCGCCAGTGAGGCTGCCCGCTTCAACGAGGTTGAGGGGTTGGACTATGACACGGCCCGAAAACTCAGTAAGTTGCGAAGCAGCATCACCATCCCAGCCCCGATGGATGCCACGAAAACTACTGAGCAGGCGGAAATCGGAGCCAAACTGGAAGGCTTATATGGCCGGGGCAACTATTGCCGCGACGATGGCGAGTGCCTGGCGCTTGGTGAACTGGAAGACATCCTGGAAAATTCACGCAATCCCGACGAACTGCTCGAAGCCTGGGAAGGTTGGCGCACGGTGTCCCCGCCCATGAAGGCTCTCTATGAAAGGCAGGTTGAGCTGGCCAACGAGGGGGCGGCTGAACTCGGTTATGACGACCTGGGCACGATGTGGCGATCTGCTTATGACATGGATCCGGCCGCTTTTCCTGGTGAGCTGGATCAGCTTTGGAAGCAAGTAAGCCCACTTTATGAAGCGCTGCATTGCCACGTACGCGCCAAACTGGGCGAGGTCTATGGCAGCGAGGTCGTTCAGACGGATGGTCCGATTCCTGCCCACCTGTTGGGCAATATGTGGGCCCAGAGCTGGGAAAATATCTATGAACTGGTTGCCCCGCCGCAGACCGCTGCAGGCTACGACCTTACGAGCATTTTGCAGGCTGAAGACTACAATGCCCTGAGCATGGTCAAGACCGGGGAAGCGTTCTTCAGCTCACTGGGCTTTGAGGAACTGCCGGAGACATTTTGGGAGCGTTCCCTGTTCGTAAAGCCGGCCGACCGCGAGGTGGTTTGTCACGCGTCCGCCTGGGACATTGATGAGAAGGACGATCTTCGTATCAAGATGTGCATCGACGTCAACGAACAGGACTTCAAGACCATCCATCACGAGCTGGGCCACAACTATTACCAAAGAGCCTACAATCAGGAAAGCTACCTGTACCGTGGCAGCGCCAACGATGGCTTTCACGAAGCCGTGGGCGACACACTCTCGCTTTCAATCACCCCTGAATACCTGGCGAAGCTGGGCCTGCTCGACACCGTGCCGGACGCCTCGGGCGATCTGGGCCTGTTGATGCGACAGGCGCTGGGCAAAATCGCGTTCCTGCCATTCGGCCTGATGGTTGACCAGTGGCGCTGGAAAGTATTTGCCGGTGAAGTGGGACCTGAAGGCTATAACGACCTCTGGTGGCAGCTGCGCGAGCAGTACCAGGGCGTAGCCGCGCCCAGGCAGCGGCCGGCAAATGCCTTCGACCCGGGCGCCAAGTACCACGTTCCAGGCAACACGCCATACACGCGCTATTTCCTGGCCCACATTCTGCAATTTCAGTTCCATCGTTCACTGTGCGAGATCGCCGGCAATGAGGGTCCGATCCACCGCTGTTCCATTTACGGCAGCAAGCAGGCCGGCGAACGCCTGAACGCGATGCTGGAAATGGGTAGAAGCAAACCGTGGCCCGAGGCGCTGGAAGCACTGACAGGTTCCCCGAAAATGGACGCCACAGCGATCCTCGATTACTTCGCCCCGCTACAGGTCTGGCTGGAAGAGCAAAACACCGGCCGCCAGTGCGGTTGGTGATGTAACGATGCCCAGGAACCAACCAGGAAGTTGGTTCGGTACGGGTGAACACAGGTAGTGGTGTGGACTGGGTCTTCTTTTTCTGACCTCTTATCCGCCGAGTAAAGGGTTCAGCCCGGGGCGATTTTCAGGGATGAAAATCGAGGGCCGATTGGGCAGGAGCCCAACCGGCATGGTCCCGAGCAGGCTGAATTCTTTGCGAGGGAAGCCCGCAGGGCCGGATTGGCGAGGTCAGAAAAAGAAGACCCAGTCCGCAGCACCCAGATTAACGCATCCGCCCCAGCTTTTGCCCCATCACCACCGAGTCGCCACTTTCATAATGCTCGATCGAGGAAACCGCGCCTGGCGGAAGCAGGAGAATCACGGTCGAACCCATGTTGAAACGCCCCATTTCCTCGCCTTTCATGAGATTGATGCCGCGGCGCGACCAGTCCCCGCGCGATATTTTCAGGCCGCGCGGCGGCGTAACCATTCCCGACCAGATCGTTTCCATGCTGGAGACCAGCATGGCCCCTACCATGATTACCGCCATCAATCCGTGCGTGGTTTCAAACAGGCTGATGACCCGTTCATTGCGGGCAAAAAGATTCGGTACCTGCCGCACCGAGTAGGGCGATACACTGAACAGACGTCCCGGTACATGGATCATGCGCTGTAACTGCCCGTTGTACGGTATGTGCACCCGGTGGTAATCACGTGGAGACAGGTAAATAGTGTGAAAAAAACCGTTGATAAAATCCCTTGATGAAGGATCGTTTGCCAATAGTGAGCGAATGGTGAAATGGCGACCTTTGGCTTGCAGTATTCGGTCGTTGGTTATCCGGCCACTCTGGCTGATCCGGCCGTCGCTGGGTGAGACGAAAGATTTGGGATCAGCATCGATCGGACGCACGCCGCTGGCCAGTTCCCGCGTGAAGAAGGCGTTGAAATGCTCGAATTCGGAAATGTTCTCGAGTTTCGCCTCGCCCCATTCAACACCGACCATGTTGCCGATGAGTGCGATCTGAGTGTTTTTGACCGGCGCCAGCCTGATCTGCATGAATGCGTGGACCAGACTGGATAATAAATGGTGGGGCAACAGGTACTGGATTCCTGCAAACAGTTTTTCGATCAGTCCCATACTGCTATCAGGCTCACTCGATGGCAGCAGCAAGTTCGCTGGCCATCCTGTCGGCATTGTGAGGCGCTGGAAATACGCCGTGGAGACGCCCCTGTGGGTCGATTAGCATGACACTGGCAGAATGAAAGACATCGTACTGTGCGCTACCGCTTTCATGCTCTTCAATACGATAGGCGATACCGAGTTGCAGGGTAAGCGGGTCCAGTTGCTCCCGGGGGCCGGTCACGCCGATGAAGTCGGGATGAAAATAGTTGACGTACTGATCCAGTTGTTCCGGGGTGTCCCGTTCCGGGTCAACCGACACGAACAATACCTGGTGCCCGATAGCCGCATCAGCCCGTAACTGCGTGAGCGTCTCGTGGACCTGCTTGAGCTCAAACAAGGGTACTGGGACAAACATCCGGGCAATGCGTAAAACCGAAAAAAATCAGTGACCAGTGTCCGCGCAGATTTTCCAGGGAAAAGGGCTGCCCCTGGTCATCGATTAGTGCGAAGTCGGCGATGGTTCGAGGTTCGGGAAGAATCAACAGCGTTGCGGAGGAAGGCTGCGGCGGTCCCTGCATGACATTCCACAGCGATATGCCCGCCACGGCGCTGATGACTCCAACCAGCATCGCAAGGATGATTAGCCGCAAATTGGCATATTTCGAGTTCAATTCCGTCACCCTGCCATTATACTTCGACTGATGATCATATCCGAGTGTATTGAGCGGCTGGCGCGGCAACTTGACGACGCGGGACTGTGCTTCGGCCACGGTACCGATAACGCCAGGGATGAAGCCGCGTGGCTGGTTCTGCACGTTGTCGGTGCGCCGTTGGACGGCAGCTTCGAAGACTGGGGCCGCGCGGTCCCGGATGGCCAGCAATTGGAACTGACACGGTTGGCAGATGCTCGCTGTGAGAGCGGATTGCCACTTGCGTACCTGGTAGGGGTGGCACGATTTGCGGGACTGGAATTTGAAGTAGGCCATGAGGTTCTGGTTCCACGTTCGCCGATCGCGGAGTTGATCCTGGACCAATACCGCCCCTGGGTTGAGCCAGCCAGGGTAGGGCGAATGCTGGACATGTGCACCGGAAGCGGCTGCATAGCCATAGCCTCGGCGATTTACCTGCCGGAAGCGCAGGTTGATGCGGCTGATATCAGCAGGAAAGCGCTTAGGCTGGCACAACGCAACGTGGAGCGGCACCGGCTTGCACAACGCGTGACGCTGATCGAATCCGATCTGTTTAAATCAGTTCCAGCCTGTCTTTATGATTTAATCGTCGCAAACCCGCCCTATGTTCCGGGCCCGTCTGTGCAGGACCTGCCGGCGGAATATCAGGCCGAGCCTGCTTTGGGCCTGGCGTCCGGTGCAGACGGCCTGGACGCTGCGTTGTCGATCCTGGTAGACGCGCCGGGTTTTCTGGGCGAGGATGGCGTTTTGGTATGTGAAGTGGGCGAAAGTGAGGAAAGGCTGGTGTCCGCATTGCCGCGAGTGCCGTTTTTGTGGCTTGAATTCGAGCGCGGCGGTACGGGTGTATTCGTTTTGACGAAAGGCCAACTGGAAGAGGCCAGGATTGATCTGGTCGCATTGAACGGGGAAAGACAAAATGTCGTATAACAGTTTTGGACACGTGCTAAGAATCACTACGTTTGGCGAGAGCCACGGCCCGGCCATTGGCTGCGTCATTGACGGCTGCCCGCCCGGCCTGGAAATAACAGCCGGCGAAATCCGTACCGAACTGTTGAGGCGTGCCACGGGAAAAAGCCGCCATACATCCCAGCGTCGCGAAAAAGAAGATGTTCAAATCCTTTCCGGTGTGTTCGAAGACCGGACAACCGGCACGCCAATCGCCTTACTGGTTGAAAATACCGATGTAAAATCTAAAGATTACGAAAACATTAAACGCCAGTTTCGTCCCGGACATGCGGATTTCACCTACTGGAAAAAATACGGCGTCAGAGATTACCGCGGCGGCGGGCGGTCATCCGCCCGGGAGACTGCGATGCGGGTTGCCGCGGGTGCCCTGGCCAGGAAATGGCTCAAGGTCAATCTAGCCGTGGAAATCCAGGGCTGGCTTGCGCAACTGGGCCCAATCCGTACCGATGAAGTTATGGACTGGGACGCCATTGACGATAATCCGTTTTTTTGCCCCGACCCCCAGCGGGTGCCCGAACTCGAGAACTACATGGACAGCCTGAGAAAATCCGGCGATTCCGTTGGTGCCAGGGTAAACGTGGTTGCGCGTAACGCGCCGGTCGGTCTGGGTGCGCCTGTTTACGCCAAGCTGGATGCTGATCTGGCCAGCGCCATGATGAGCATTAATGCAGCCAAGGCTGTCGAAATCGGGGCGGGATTCGACTGCGTGGCGCAAATGGGTACCGAGCACCGGGATGAAATGACAAGGGAAGGTTTTCTGAGCAACCACGCAGGTGGTATTCTTGGCGGAATTTCGAGTGGTCAGGACATCCTGGTCAGCACGGCTTTCAAACCCACGTCCAGCCTGAGAATTCCCTGTCGCAGCCTTGATATAGACGGCAACGAGGTTGAGGTCGTGACCAAGGGGCGACACGATCCCTGCGTAGGCATTCGCGCAACGCCAATCGTGGAAGCCATGATGGCCCTCGTTCTGATGGATCACGTGTTACTGCATCGGGCTCAGATGGGGCAAGAGTAGCGGAGTATGAAGACCAGTGAGTAATTTGAAATGATGCGCAAAATGAAGATCGCGGTTGTGGGGGCAAGCGGCGCCGTCGGCGAAGTGATGCTTTCCATCCTGGCGGAGCGCGGTTACCGCGAAGACCACGTGACGGCGCTGGCCAGTAAACGATCTGCTGGCGAAGACGCAGATTTCGGTAACACTCAGCTGACGATTGAAGACCTCGCGGAGTTTGATTTTTCAACAACTGACTACGCCCTGTTTTCGGCGGGAGGATCAGTCAGCCTGGAATATGCACCGCAAGCTGCGGCGGCCGGCGCAATTGTGATCGATAACACGTCGGCCTTCCGCTACGACGATGACATCCCGCTGGTGGTCCCTGAAGTGAATCCGCAAGTGCTCGACGGCATCACCGGCGGAGCCATCATCGCCAACCCGAATTGCTCTACGATCCAGATGGTGGTGGCGTTGGCGCCCATTCACCAGGCAGCCGGCGTCGCACGTATCAACGTGGCGACTTACCAGTCCGTATCCGGTGCAGGCCGGCAGGGTTTGCGTGAATTGGCCATGCAAACTGCGGCGCGACTCAATTTCCAGGATCCGGAAGTGAGCAAGTTCGCGCAGCCCATTGCGTTCAACGTACTGCCGCAAATAGATGAAATGCTGGAAAACGGCTATACCCGTGAAGAGATGAAGATGGTCTGGGAAACACAGAAAATATTCGCAGACCCCGAGATCCTGGTAAATGCAACGGCCGTGCGGGTTCCGGTCTTCTTTGGGCATTCAGAAGCGGTGCATTTTGAGACCCGTGAAGACATCAGCATCGAAAAGTGCCGGGAATTGCTGCAACAGGCACCCGGGGTGGAAGTGCTCGAAGGCGTTGATATGATCCATCCCACGGCGGTCACGCATGCAGCCGGTAAGGACCCGGTTTATGTGGGTAGATTGAGGCGGGATATAAGCCATCCACGTGGCATCAACATGTGGGTGGTGGCGGATAATGTCCGTAAAGGCGCCGCTTTGAATGCTCTCCAGATCATGGATTGTATCGAACAAAAAGAGATTTCCAGTGGAAACGGCGACCAAGCGAACGTAAACTCTGCCTAGAAGGATGGAATTTTGTTCCGTTCTTCTAAACGTCAGGGAATGACGGAGGGACTCATGACTAGTTTAAACCGCATCAATACAGTCACCATTCTGGCGGCTGCTTCATTGACATTCAGTTCCGCAGCATGGTCGCTGGGAATGGGGGATGTCACCGTAGAATCGTTTCTGAATCAGCCGCTACAGGTCAAAATCGACCTGCTGGGCCGGGAAACCGTCGATTTGGGGACGATTTCGGTCCAACTGGCATCGGCAGATGATTACGAGTTAATTGGCGCCAAGCGGGAGTCCATTACGGTTCCCATTCGATTTACGATCGAAGATATCGAAGGTGACGCCTACATACTCGGCACCAGCAAATTACCGGTGCGCAGTCCGGTCGTCCGGCTGATTGTGGAAATTAACTGGGAGAACGGCCGCCTGTTGCGTGAATACACGGTTTTTCTCGACCCGCCCACCGTGTCTGAATCGGCACCGTTTCCCCGTGTCGACAAACGCCGGGAACCGCTGCCAGTGCCTGAAACCGCGGTGCAACCTGCCGAGCGCCCGGCCGCCACCGGCTCGCAAACGAAAATTCCAGCCGCAGACCCTGCCAGCGGCGGTGCACAGCTGCGGGAGCCTGTTGATGGTGAATACGGCCCGGTAGACAGGGGCGAAACCCTTTGGGGAATAGCATCCAACTGGTCGCGCGGGACCGGCCTGGGAATCAACAAGGTCATGATTGCTATTCAGCGCAGGAATCCCGATGCGTTTTTGAACAACAACATCAACCTTTTGAAGCGTGGCGCCATATTACGGATGCCGGGCGTGGATGACGTCAATGCGATGTCCACAGAATCTGCCACCGGTGAGGTATTAACGCAATCGGAAGAATTTCGCGGCCTCAAGTCTGCCGCTAGGGCCACCAGTCCCGAGACCCCGTTATTGGCGGAAGAAACGGCAACTGCACAGACTCCTGCAGTAGAGCTGGCGGCGGAACCTGCAGTAGAACCTGTAGTGGAAGAATCCGCAGCCAGGGATCAGCTGGAACTTGTGCCACCATCGGAAGAAAGTGACCTGGGCAGTACATACGGGGTTGAGGAATTGGAAGCGGGCCAATCGGATGGATCGCTTGAAGCAGCGAGCCTGCGTCAAAACCTCGCCCGCAAAGAAGAGGAACTGATAAGCCAGCAGCAGCAAAATGAGCACCTTGCAGAGCGGATCGCGGAACTTGAAACCCGGTTGGCCGCTGCTGAAGAAAGCAGGGTGGAAGATGCAGACCTGGGAAATATGCAGGAGCGGCTTCGAGAAGAGCGCCTCGCCGAGTCAGCAGTTGCACCCGGTGAAGACGAAGACAAACCCTGGTACAGCCGTTTCTCTGCCTGGCTGATTGCCTTGCTGGTTTTTGCGGTAGCGCTGGTTGGCTGGGTACTGAGCCGCCGTGGCGGTGACGAATTCAAGTCCGGGCTCGGTTCTGGAGAAGAACGATTACGCGATATCAAGGATGAGGCGGAAGAGGTACTTCGGGCCCTGGCCGATACTGAGGAAGAAGCAGTAGAGGATGACGGCGACGAATCAATCGTTGAGCCTGAGCAGGACCAGGCCAAAGCTCAACCGTTCGGTGCCAGCGGTGACGATGCTGAAGTACTGGACGAAGAAAGTTCCGACCCCGAAATCCAACTCGACCTGGCTCGCGCTTACATTTCCATGGGTGACAAGGAAGCGGCGCGCGTGATTCTCGATGAAGTCGGAAGCAATGGCACCCAGGAGCAGCGCGAAGAGGCGAAGAAGATGCTGGATCTTCTGGCTTCCTGAGCGGAGGTTTTTTCCCCGATGATGCGTTACGCCATTGGGCTGGAATACAACGGCAGTGAGTTTCTGGGTTGGCAGATCCAGCGCCAGGAGCCCACCGTGCAAGGCTGCATTGAGAAGGCAGTGGCCAGCGTCGCGGACCACGAGGCACGGGTTACCTGCAGTGGCCGTACCGACACCGGGGTTCACGCCCTGGGCCAGGTCGCTCATTTCGATTCCGAGGCCGCACGCCCGGAGCGGTCCTGGATACTGGGACTGAACAGTAACCTGCCCGCGGGCATTAGTGTGCGGTGGATTCGCCAGGTCGATGATTCTTTCCACGCAAGATTCAGCGCGTTCTCGCGCAGCTATCGTTACGTGATCCTGAACCGATGGGTTCGTCCTGCTCTGGAAGCGAAAACAATGAGCTGGTGTCGCACACCACTTGACGCTGATAAAATGCACGAGGCAGCCCAGTCTTTGCTGGGGGAACACGATTTCACTTCGTTCCGGGCACGGGCCTGCCAGGCCCGGCACGCAGTGCGGGAAATCCAGCAGATTTCGGTCCTGCGGAATGCAGATATCGTTACCCTGGAGGTAACGGCGAATGGTTTTCTTTATCACATGGTCCGGAATATTGCCGGAGGTCTGCTACGAGTGGGGCTCGGCAAAGAAACGGTATCCTGGGTGAAGGAAGTTCTCGATAATCAGGATCGGACACAGGCGGCGCCAACGGCGCCACCGGAAGGTTTGTATTTCATGGGCGCGAGATACCCGGATCACTTCGGCTTACCCTTCCCGTCACCGACATTTCCGAGAGGATGGAACCAGTCATGACTACGGCCAGGGTCAAAATATGCGGAATGACGCGCAGCGTGGACATCAGGGCAGCTGTTCAGGCGGGGGCAGATGCACTGGGATTTGTGTTCGCCAGCCGCAGTAAACGCGTATTAGATATAGCCCCGGCCGCAGAACTTGTCGCGCAAGTACCTGCATTTGTCTGCCGGGTCGGTCTGTTCATGGACCAGGATTTCAAAAGCGTGTCGAAAGTGCTGGAACAGGTACCGTTAAATTTGCTCCAGTTTCATGGTAGCGAAGATGCGAAATATTGTGGCCAGTTCGGGTTACCCTACGTAAAGGCGGTCAGCATGAGTTCCAGACAGGCCGTGCAAATGGCCGCGGACGAGTATTCTGATGCGGCAGCGCTGTTGCTGGACAGCCATACCCCCGGCGGGGTCGGTGGTACGGGAAAAGTATTTGACTGGTCGATGGTTCCAGCCGTTTCCATGCCACTGGTATTGGCCGGCGGCCTGACGCCAGGAAATGTAAGGCGGGCGGTGGCACAGGTAAGCCCCTGGGGGGTTGATGTATCCAGCGGCGTGGAGGACTCAGCGGGAATCAAGAACGAACAAATGATGTGCGAATTTATCAAAGAGGCAAAGCGTGAGTACTGAGAAAGAAGTTTCGACCGGGCAGTCTTTTGAGCCCGATGAGTATGGTCATTTTGGCCCCTATGGGGGTACCTACGTTTCAGAAACACTCATCCACGCACACGAGGAATTAAAAGAAGCCTATTTCCACTGGCGCACGGACGAAGAATTCATGGCACGGCTTGACGCCGACCTGGCGCATTATGTTGGCCGCCCTTCACCGATATATTTTGCTCGACGCCTGACCGAAGTTGCCGGCGGAGCACGCATCATACTCAAGCGCGAGGACCTAAACCACACGGGTGCCCACAAGATCAACAACACGGTCGGCCAGGCTTTGCTCGCAGAGTACATGGGTAAGTCCAGGATTATCGCGGAAACAGGTGCCGGGCAGCATGGTGTTGCGGCGGCCACAGTTGCCGCCCGCCTGGGGAAATCATGCGTGGTCTACATGGGTGAGGTGGATATTCATCGCCAGGCGATCAATGTTTTCAAGATGAAATTGCTGGGTGCGGAGGTTCGCACCGTCACTTCCGGTTCCCGCACCCTCAAGGACGCACTCAACGAGGCAATGCGGGACTGGGTAACGAATGTCGATGACACCTTCTACATTATCGGCACCGTGGCAGGAGCCCATCCCTACCCGGTGATGGTTCGTGATTTCAATGCGGTGGCTGGTCGCGAAGCCAGGCGCCAGATGCTTGGGCAATATGAAGTGTTACCGGATGCCCTGGTGGCCTGTGTCGGTGGCGGGTCCAATGCGCTCGGCCTGTTCCACCCGTTCCTTGGAGATACCGACGTGCGTATGGTTGGGGTGGAAGCGGCTGGCCACGGTTTGCACACCGGGCAGCACGCCGCCTCCCTGTGTGCCGGACGGCCCGGCGTCTTGCATGGTTGCCGGACCTACCTGATGGATGACGAGGCGGGCCAGATCCAGCACACGCATTCCATTTCTGCCGGACTGGACTATCCGGGAGTCGGGCCGGAGCATGCCTGGCTCAAGGATACCGGCCGGGTAGACTACGTGGGCGTTACCGATGATGAAGCACTCAAGGCCTTTCACCAACTGACCCGGCTCGAAGGCATCCTGCCTGCCCTGGAGAGCAGCCATGCCGTGGCCCACGGCATGAAGCTGGCTGCGCAGATGCGCCCGGACCAGATCGTGCTGGTCAATTTGTCCGGTCGTGGCGACAAGGACGTGCATACGGTCGCCGAGCTGGAGGGCATTACGCTGTGAAAAACCGAATAGACAGCTGCTTCGAAGCGCTGGCCCGTGAGGGCCGAACCGCGCTGATTCCTTTCATTACATCCGGCGACCCTGACCCCGCCTGGACCGTGGCCATCATGCAGGCTTTGGCAACGGCCGGCGCCGACCTGCTGGAGTTGGGTGTGCCTTTTTCAGATCCTGCGGCCGATGGGCCGGTGATCCAGGCTGCCAGTGAACGCGCCATTTCCCGGGGTGTGAGTTTAAGGCGTGTGCTGGAAATCGTCACTGAATACCGGCAACAGGACAGCACTACTCCCGTCGTTTTGATGGGCTATCTCAATCCGATTGAACGCTATGGCCATGCTGACTTCGCGCGCGATGCCGCCAGCGCGGGGGTGGATGGGATACTGATGGTGGACTGCCCTCCCGAAGAGATGGTAGCTATGCGCGGCCACCTGGACAGTCACGGCATTTTTCCGATTTGCCTGGTTGCGCCCACCACGACACCGGACCGGATGGAGCGCATCGCCCGCCAGGCGAGCGGATATATTTATTACGTTTCATTCAAAGGCATAACCGGTGCTGACCGGCTGGAACAGGCCAGTCTGGCCGGGCCGATCAGGGAACTGCGCTCGCACAGTGATTTGCCGCTGGCGGTTGGCTTTGGAATCAAGGATTCGCAAAGCGCTGCTGCAGTCGCTGAGTTGGTCGATGGTGTGGTGATCGGCAGCGCCTTGATCGAACGGTTGGCAGACGCCAGGTCGGAAAAAGAGGCCTGCACTCGTGTGGCAGACTTTCTTGCACCCATTCGTGAGGCCATGGACAATAGGACGTCATGAGCTGGTTCCAGAAATTAATGCCTTCGAGGATTCGTACAGAGGGCGGCAGCAAGCGCAATGTTCCGGAAGGACTATGGACCAAGTGCCGCTCCTGTGCCTCTGTTCTCTACCGGCCGGAACTCGAGCGCAACCTTTCAGTCTGCCCCAAGTGCAGCAGTCACATGCCATTAAAAGCGCGTACTCGTCTAGAGTTATTCCTCGATCCGGGTAAAAACCGTGAAATCGCAGCACACCTGGAACCCACCGACCCGCTCAAGTTTCGCGACAGTAAAAAGTATCGCGACCGGATTGCAGCTGCGCAGAAAAAGACCGGTGAGAAAGATGCTCTGGTGGCGCTGGTTGGAAAGCTGGACGGTCGTGACACCGTGGCCTGTGCATTTGAATTTGCCTACATGGGGGGATCCATGGGTTCCGTCGTGGGCGAAAAATTTGCCAGGGCAGGGCTGGAGTGTTTGCGGATGCGGGCTCCACTGGTCTGCTTTACAGCCACTGGTGGCGCGCGGATGCAGGAAGGATTGTTGTCTCTGATGCAAATGGCAAAAACCAGCGTGGTGCTTGCTCGCCTGGCTGAAGAAGGTATTCCCTATATTTCGGTGCTAACCCATCCCACTACCGGTGGGGTGTCTGCCAGCCTGGGCATGCTGGGTGACGTGAATATTGCCGAGCCGGCCGCACTGATTGGTTTTGCCGGACCGCGGGTGATCGAACAGACCGTCCGGGAAAAACTGCCGGAAGGATTTCAACGCAGCGAATTCCTGTTGGAAAAAGGCCCTGTTGACATGATCGTCGACCGGCGGCAGCTGCGTGATGAAATATCGGCTTTGCTCAAGCTGTTGAGCGGCGGAATACGACCAAAGCCAGTCACCGGAGAGGTGGTCACCTCCTAAGGCCTGTTTGCAATGAGTTCTTTTTCTTTTCCCGGCAAGCTGTCCGATTGGCTGCAATTACTCGAACGAAATCACCCGAAGTCCATCGATCTCGGCCTGGAACGGTGCGGTGAAGTCTGGCGGCGAATGGGTTCACCGCAACCAGGTGCCAGGGTATTCGTTGTCGCCGGAACCAACGGCAAGGGCTCCACGGTTGAAACACTTTGTGCCTTGCTCGACGTGCTGGGTTACAGCTATGGCAGCTACACAAGTCCACACCTTGTAGAGTTCAACGAACGGATCCGCCTGCAAGGCAAGGCTGTAACGGATCAGGAATTATTGCGTGCATTCGAGCGGGTGGAGACAGCCCGTGGCGAAGTGAGCCTGAGCTATTTTGAATTCACCACACTTGCCGCCATTTCCATATTCTCCCGCGCCAGGCTGGATTATGCGGTGATGGAAGTTGGTTTGGGTGGTCGCCTGGACGCGGTAAACCTGCTGGATGCCGACTGTGCAGTGATCACTCCGATCGGCCTCGATCACCAGGACTACCTGGGCGATGATTTGCTCAGCATCGGTCGGGAGAAAGCCGGTATCATCCGCCCGGGCCGCCCCGTGGTCTGTGGTGAGACCGAGCCGCCGGCCAGCATCATTGATGCTGCACTGGCCCATTCCGCCCCATTGAAGCGCCTGGGTGTGGATTTCAGCATCAGGAGGGAGAATGGCCGGGCCCGCTTCAGCAAGAGAGGGCTGGAGATGGATATTCCGCTGCCATCACTTGGCGGCCCGCACCAGTTGAACAATATGGCCACCGCCCTTGCCGCACTGCTCGAAATCATTCCAGGAGCCGCTGCTGACCCCGACCTGCTGGCCAGAGGATTGCATTGCGTTGTGCTGAAGGGCCGGTTCCAGCGCGTATCAAGGCGGCCCGCCGTATGGGTTGATGTCGGACACAACCCACTGGCTGCCAGGGCCGTGGCTGCTGCTGTTGAGGAGGCGATGGAAGCCGAAGGCATTAAACAGTGCCGTTGTGTTCTCGCCATGCTGGTTGACAAGGACGCCGCGGCAGTGGTTGAGGAACTCCAAAGAGTCGTCTCGGCCTGGTACTGTGCCGGCCTCGAGGGAGACAGGGGCCAGACCGGGGTTACCTTGGCCCGACGCGTGGAACAAGCGGACGGAGTACGGGAAATTCGAGTATTCCAGAACGTGGGGCCGGCGTTGGATGCGGCACTTTGCGACTCCGGGCCTGATGATAGTGTGCTGGTTTTTGGCTCCTTTCTGACCGTGAATGAGGCCCTGGCACATTGACTTTCCCGGAAGCACGACACGTAACTCCTGATGCTGCTAAAATCTTCATCCAGCGGCAGGGTTACTGGGTGATTTGATCAATGGATAAGGCGCTTAAGCAAAGACTGGTTGGCGCGAGTGTGCTGATCGCTCTCGCGGTTATAGTTTTACCCATGTTACTGGGCGGGCGTCCGGGGGGTGATCCCCAGGAATTGCAGAAAATTGAGTTGCCACCACAACCTTCCGAACTTGACTTTGAAACCAGGAGATACCCGATTGGAGAGCAAGCTCCCGAGCGGCAACCCGAAAGCACTCCAGCAGTTGTAAAACCCTTGCCGACTCCCGGACCGGCAGCTGAATCCATACCCCAACCAGGAGCTGATGGCGTCCCGGATGAAGTTTCCGGGCAACAAGGATTACCACCCATTACCGAAGTTGCTGATAAGCCTTCCATCACCGTGTCAGCGCCGCAATCCCGGTCCGGGGAGGCGGGTCGCTACGTTGTCCAGGTCGCGAGTTTTGGCGCGGTAGAAAATGCTAACCGTTTATCGGAAACTCTGCGGGGCTACGGCTATGCCGTGATGCTCGACACGATCAAGTCCGACATCGGCACGCTGCACCGAGTTCGCATCGGGCCGTATGAGAGTGAGTCCGAAGCGAGCGGCATCGTCAGCAGACTGCAGACACAGGTAGGCGATCTCAAACCACGCATCATGGATCTGCAGCCTGAGAAGGCCGCGCAGGTAACCACGCCTTCCGATCCCCTGGTGCGCTGGGTTGTGCAGGTGGGTAGTTTTTCCAGTGCTGATAATGCCGACAAACTCGTGGCCCGCCTCAGGCTGGAATCCATGGCAGCATACAAGGAAGAAGTCAGTAGTTCGGGATCGACCATTTACCGTGTGCGGATTGGCCCCTTCCTGGAGAGGGAAGAGGCAATCAGGGTGAACCGGCGGGTTTCGGAGCGTATGTCCATCGACGGTGTCGTTATGAGTAGCAATTGATGGCGGGTCCTGGTGAACTGGCCTGACTACGCCATCCTGGCAATACTGACAATTTCGGTCCTCGTGGGTGCTCTTCGGGGATTCATCAAGGAAGTGTTTTCACTGTTGGTGTGGTCTGCTGCATTTCTCGTTGCCTATCACTTTGCCGGAGATGTGGCCGTTTTGATGGAAGACGCCGTTACTCTGCCGTCGGCCCGCACAGCCATGGGGTTTTCCGGCTTGTTTATCGCTGTGTTGCTGGTGGGTGGCTTGATGAATTACCTCCTGGGCCGGCTGGTTGAGACCACCGGGCTCAGCGGTACAGACCGCCTGCTCGGGGGTGTTTTTGGGGCAGCCAGGGGGTTAGTGCTTATTGTCGCCGTATTACTGGTATCCGGATTTACACCGATTCCGGCCGATCCCTGGTGGAAAGAATCTTTAACCATTCAACGCTTGATGCCACTGGTGAGTTGGGCGGCTGAACACCTGCCGGATACTGTCGTTGAGCACCTGGATTTCGAGCCTGGTGACAAAAATTCAGAGAGTTCAGAACCAGATCCGGCTCAAGCTGAAGAAGCTGGCGAACTGACGGACTCAAACCCGGCCGGCTCCGGGCACAGACAAAAGACCGCGAGAGCTCCGGTTTTGGTAGAATCTCGCACAACCCAACCATTGCCGAACTAACAGGGACAGGCAAAATGTGCGGAATCATAGGAATCGTCGGGACAGGTACGGTTGCCCCGGCTTTGTATGACGCTTTAACCATTCTGCAGCATCGAGGCCAGGATGCGGCGGGAATTGCGACCCTTGACGGCTCCCAGATCAAGTTGCATAAGGGCAGTGGCCTGGTCAGAGATGTGTTTGCACCTGAGCACATGGGAATCCTGACGGGTCGTGAGGGTATCGGGCATGTCCGTTATCCCACGGCGGGAAGAGATGACTCTTCTGAAGCTCAGCCCTTCTATGTCAATTCTCCTTACGGTATCGCCCTGGGCCACAACGGCAACCTGATAAACACCGAAGAACTCACTCAGGAATTGTTCGACAGCGACCGGCGACATCTGAACACGAAATCTGATTCCGAATTACTGCTCAATGTACTCGCCCACGAATTGCAGAATCAGAACCCCCCGCGGCTCCATCCTACACATATTTTTACCGCGGTTGACGCGGTTTACAGGCGCTGCAAAGGCGCGTTCTCAGCCATCGCCCTCATCTGTGGCCACGGTGTGCTTGGTTTCAGGGACCCTTTTGGTATCCGTCCGATGGTGCTGGGCTCGCGCAAAACCAGTAAGGGGGTTGAGTATGCGCTGGCCTCGGAAAGCGTGGCGCTGGATGTGCTCGGCTTTAAGCTCATGCGCGACCTCCAGCCGGGTGAGTCGGTGTTCATCAGCCTGGAAGGTGAACTGCATTCGCACCTGAGTCCATACAGCCAGGAACTGTCACCCTGCATTTTTGAATACGTCTATTTTGCCCGGCCGGATTCGCTTGTGGATGATGTTTCAGTGTACAAAGCGCGCTTGCGCATGGGACAGGCCCTGGCCCGCAAAATACTCCGTGAACGCCCGGATCACGACATTGACGTCGTGATTCCGGTTCCGGACACCAGCCGCACTGCAGCGTTGCCCCTGGCTTATGACCTTGAAGTCAAGTATCGAGAGGGTTTTATCAAAAACCGCTATATCGGCCGGACCTTCATCATGCCGGGACAGCAACTGCGCAAGAAGTCTGTGCGGCAAAAACTGAACGCCATCGACCTCGAATTCAAGAATAAAAACGTTCTGATCGTGGACGATTCCATTGTGCGCGGCACTACCTCCAGGCAGATCATCCAGATGGCGAGAGATGCCGGCGCGCGCAACGTATATTTTGCATCAGCATCACCACCGGTCCGTTACCCGAACATTTACGGCATCGATATGCCGGCGCCAGATGAACTCGTTGCTGCGGGCCGCAATGAAAAAGAAATCCAGGAAGAACTGGGCGCCGACTGGCTTATCTACCAGGATCTGCCGGATCTGATCGAGGCATGTCGTGAGGGCAATGAACTAATCCGGCAGTTCGACACATCCTGTTTCTCCGGCGAATACATCACCGGCGTCGAAGACGGTTATCTGGAAAAACTGCGGGAACAGCGATCGGACAAGGCCAGGAAGAAACGCCGGGTCAAAAATACAGTACAGATTGCAGTCTGATTCGTCATGCGCCATTTTGCGACCAGGGAACCGATAGCCAAAGTTGATACTGCGTGGTTGCGCATGGAGCAGCCGACGAACCTGATGATGATTACCGGCGTGATAACGCTGTCCAGCCCCATCGCGTTTGAGCGCCTGCTGGAAACTATCGAGACGCGCTGGCTGGCTTTCAAAAGATTTCGCCAGAAGGCCGTAGATCGCCCGGGCGGCGCCTACTGGGTGCATGATGATGATTTTGAAATTCATGCCCATGTGCGGCGTGTGGCGTTGCCTGGCAAGGCGGATCAGGAGGAACTCGAGGAGTTTGTCAGCGATCTGGCGAGTACCGCACTGAATCCATCGCGGCCACTGTGGCAATTCCACTACGTAGAAAATTACACCGGCGGCCCGGTCATCGTACAGCGTATCCATCATTGCTATGCCGATGGTATCGCCCTGATACAGGTTTTTCTTTCACTTACTGATAAAGCGCCTGAGCCGGCGCCGATAGCGCTTGATTCGGAAAAATGGCGCAAAAAGCAGCTCGAAAAATCCTCTGTGTTCAAGCGCCTGGTGGAACCTGCAAGAGATCGCCTCGGGCTTGCATTGCACTGGTCTCAAAAACTGATCGGTGAAGGCATGCGGGTTCTTCAGGATCGCGAACGGGCCGCGTACTACGTGGATGAAGTTTCCGGGCTAGCACGCGAACTGGTGCATTCTCTGAGTCTTCCCGCCGATCCGAAAACCATTTTCAAAGGCCGCCTGGGGGTGCGCAAGAGAGTCGCCTGGGCCGAGCCCCTGCCGCTGGAAGAGGTGAAGTCATTAAGTAAGGCCCTGGGTTGCACCGTTAATGACTTGTTGATCTCGACGGTAACAGGTGCATTGAACAGCTACCTGCTGGAAAAGGGTGAGCGGCCCACGGCCAGTACCGAGATTCGCGCCACCGTGCCGGTAAATTTACGGCCGCTGGAGCATGCCCGCGAACTGGGCAACCATTTTGGACTGGTGTTTCTGAGCTTGCCGGTGGGGGAGAGAAATCCGCTCGCGCGCCTGAGGTGTGTGAGTGAGCGCATGAACGAGTTGAAAAACGGCAGGCAGGCGACAGTAGCATTTGGATTGCTGGCTGCCCTCGGTATGGGTCCTTCCGCCTTGCAGAAGCCAGCACTGGAATTGTTGAGTGACAAGGCCACCACTGTGCTCACCAATGTGCCGGGTCCGCAGCAACCGCTCTACCTGGCGGGTGGGCGTGTGAAAGACATGATGTTCTGGGTGCCCCAAAACGGCAGCATTGGGATGGGGATCAGTATTCTCAGCTACGACGGCCAGGTGTTTTTTGGTGTTATTACAGATCGAAAACTGGTGCCGGAACCACGCTAAATCATTGAGCGATTCCGGCCGGAGTTTGAAAAGCTGGTCTTATTGTGCCTGCTGTTACCGGTGAGTGAACCGGATTCACCGAGGCTCGCCGAGGAACTCGTCCAGCACTAGCGCCGCTGGCGCCGCCAGCAGTCCACGATGTGTTCAACGTCGATTTCCTGGGGCCCCCTGGACCACATGTCCGCGTAGTCGATATCCTGTGCATTCGGTGGCGGATCCGGCATGGTGACCCGGAAACGAACCGGCATGGGCACGCCTTCACCGGTTGCGATAGCCTCTCCCTGGGCGAGGGAAGTCAGCGCCTCCAGGATTCCGCGGGCGGCATCCGGCACGAGGGCGCGCACGTATTCCTGGTCTTCAGGGTTGGTTATGCGCAGGCACACAAAAGTGCTGCACTGCGACAACACGGTTTCTGAAAGTTCATTGGGCCGCTGGCTCACAACACACAGCCCGACGGCATACTTACGGCCAGCCTTGGCTATGCGCTCAAAACTGCGACGGGTGCCCTGGTGTCCGCTGATATGTGCCCTGGGAATATACGCGTGGGCTTCCTCAGCAACGAGAAACAGGGGAAATTCGCGGCAAGCCGGGTTCCAGTAATTGAACTCGAATGCCAGACGGGCGATCTGGGCAGTCACCGTTGGGTGTATGTCGAACGGAATTGAGCTCAGATCCAGCACGGTAACTTTTGCACCCGGGTCACCCAGGCCGACGAAATCGCGCAACAGTCCGGGCAGGGACTCGGAAGAAGTCCGTTTCTTCGGCTTCAGCAGGAAGTCGTAACGTGTGTCGTTGAGCCGGCTCAACAGCTTGACCAGTAATTGATCGAATTTTCCGGTGAGGGCTGTTTTCGTTTTCCCGAAGTCCGCGGTGGTTTCATTTGCGGCCTTGATTCGCCTTATCAATTCTTCCATCGAAAAATAGATCGGTGAATCGACCGTGATATGGCCAAGGCCCAGGTGTTCGTTGGCCTCGTTCTTCAATTCGAGTAGCACACCGCGAAGGAAAGCAATCTGCACCGAGGCATTCGGGTCATCAGCGTCGATGATTAACTCGATCAGTTCTTCGTAGGTCAGCAGCCAGTATGGTATTTCCAGGTCACTGGCTCTGATGCATCGGACCTTGTCGGCGGGGAAGGGCGGAGTTGTACTGGGATCCCATTCCTTGGTTCCGTATTCACCATGTAAATCCAGGATGATCACGTGGGCGTTGGGCATTGCTCTGAGGGTCGATTGAATGAAGCTGGTCACCGTCCACGACTTACCCGAACCTGACTGTCCGAGAATTGCTGCATGGCGGCCAAAGAAGGCGTCGGGATCCATGAACACGTCGACCGAGTCAAAGGAACTGAGTGTGCCGACCTTGAAATCAGCGGCACTGTACTTCGAAAAAAGTACCTTGAGCGTACCTGCCGTCACCAGGTGTAATTCACCACCGGTGGTTGGAAAATGCGCGATACCGCGCTCGAAGCCTCCTTTCGCGGTGATTTCGCCCAGCGGGTTGACCTTCAGCATCCGCAGCAAACCGCCTTCGGGGTCCAATTCCTGCCACATGCTTTCCACGATGACCAGGACATAGATACCCGATTGCCGCACCATCAGGTAGGATCCTATCTGGCCGACCCTAACGTTAATGCCGTCAACGGTTACTTCCGGAATGAATCCTTCATCCTCGGCAATCAACTGGGCGGTAAATTCCGAGCCGTTGGTTTCTATCAGGTGGCCGATAAGAGTATTTTTTTCGCTGATCATGATACTTCCCTGTCAGAATCAAAACTAACACTATGATAAATCAAGCGTTTTGTAAAGTGTTACCTGTGTTTTAACACGCTTATTCCAGTTCTGCCAATGCCGACTCCACGTCGAGTTTTTCCATCGCATCGCGCGGTTTCAGCTCAGATGCTTTTACGTATAAATCAGACACATCGTCGAGTCTGCTATCTCCGTAAAGAAGATACAAACCGTTGCCGAATTCGATGTTGGCGATCGGTGACTGCGGCGTGATCTCCAGGGCGGTCTCAAAGTGCTCCAGTGCCCTGGCCTCGCTGGCGCCGTAGGTTATTCCTCCGATCAATTTACCGACCTTGTCGATAATTTCAGCGTGATACATCGCCAGCGCAGTGTGCGCTTCCGCGTGTTCCGGCTGCAATTGGAGTACACGCTGCAGGCTTTTGAATATCTTGCCTCCCACGCCTTGCTTCAGCGCCTTGATCACCGAGATGCTCTGGCTGTACCGGCCCAGATTGAAGGCATGAAAATAGTGGGCGTTGGCATCATCGGGGTATGCCAGGATGGCTTGCTCAGCCCGCTTGATGGCTGACTTGAAACATTTGACCTGGCGCCCTGGATCTTCCTCCAGGTAGGTGGCATAGATGCCTGTGGCCTTGTTGGCCACCGCGTGGCCGGCCAGTCCGAACACATCTGCCCGCTCCGTGGCTTGTTGAAAGTCGCCACGATGAAAACATCGCCATGCGTCCAGTAATTCAGGTTCTTCGGGAAAAGGTTCCCGGTCCCCGCAGTGCAATACTTCCCAGGCACCTTCCAGTTCTGAGCCCGGGTATTGCAAGCCGGCGTTGTCGTAAGGAAAACCAGTCCATTTGTGCATTTTTAATCCATAAGTTCAAACTAGTGTGGGCCTCTGAAATGCGCCATTTATACGTGACACCACATTAGTGTGATTACTCTAATTTCAAGTTGTAGGATGAGTTCGTCAATCAGGTAAATCACCCATTCAGGAGCATGTTATGGCTACGAAGAAATTAAAGAAGAAAGTACAACGTAAACCCGCTGTCCGCAAGGCGGAAAATCCCGTTGTGGATTCAGCACGGGAAATTTGGCTGGCAGGACTCGGTGCGTTCAGTGTTGCCCAGAAGGAAAGTGAAAAGATGGTTGAAGAAGGCAATAAGCTCTTTGACAACCTGGTCAAGGAAGGCAGCAAGCTTGAGAAGCGTGCCCGCAAGGACGTGGAAGGCGCATTCGATGACATTCGGGACGAAGTCGAATCCCGGGTTAAGGATTTTCGAGGTGAAGTCGAATCCCGCGTTAAAGATTTGCGTGGTGAAGTTCAGTCCCGGGTGAAAGGCGCAGGGAGTGAATTCGACTCACGTTTCGACCGAGTTCGTAATCAGGCTGGCAGCGTACGCAAACAGGCAAACGACAATTGGGACAAACTGGAAAACATTTTCGAAAACCGTGTATCCCGCGTAATGAAGAGTCTGGGAATTCCGTCCAGCGATGATCTCAATGGTCTGTCAAAACGCGTTCAGGAGCTTTCCAGGAAAGTTGCGACTCTCGATAAAAAAACCAGGGCAAGTAAGCCCGTAGCGGCCCGGAAACCGGTAGCCCCGAAGAAGGCTGTGCTCAAAAAGCCGGTAGCCAAAAAGGCCGCCCCGAAGAAAGTTGCAGTTAAGAAGCCAGTGGCCAAAAAGGCCGCCCCGAAGAAAGTTGCAGTTAAGAAGCCAGTGGCCAAAACGGTAGCTCCCAGGAAGGATGCCCCCAAAGCGGCCTGACTTCAGTGAAAGGTTCGGCCCGTTCTACCCAGGACAGGCCAGACAATATCAGGAAATCCTGATATCCATCATTTGGCCGGCATTTAGCCGGCCTTTTTTTTACGGGGAATGAAAAACATAGTGGAAGGCGAGGTCGATAAACTGGGTCTTTTCAGGTTCCCGAAAATGCGGGGTCACCAACAACATGACGCGTGCGATGGCACTGGTTTGAGCTGAGCCGTCATCCAGCCCACCTGGCTCAAATAATTCCGAAAAAGGAATCCAGTAAGTCAGGGCCAGCAATATACTATCCGTCAACAATTTTTTTTGCTGAGGTTCGATGCTTAGGACTGAGGCTTGTTCCAGCCCGCTCAGAGAGTTCCAGGCAGCCTGGCGTTCGTGCTGGAGGAGTCCGCGCATGGCACGGTTCAGGTCCGGAATCCGGGCAGTGAGGTCGGATAGATTGCGGTACAAAAACCGGAATTCACCCTTGAGCTCGAAACTCATGTGCAGTTGAAACCACAGATCCTCCGCTTCCAGCAACGATCCTTCGGAAGTATCCATGAGGGGCTGAAAACGGACCAGAAAACGTTTGAACAGCTCAATGACAATATCGTCTTTGCTGCGGAAATGGTAATAAAGGTTTCCCGGGCTTATATCAGCTTCATCCGCGATATGGTTGGTGGTTACGTTGGGCTCACCGAAGTGATTGAACAGCTCCAGGCTGGTGGTGAGGATCAACTCCCGGGTGTCGCGTCGCGCCATGATGCAGCCCTTGCGGTCAGGGTGTCCTGCCCAGTTTTCTGATCAAGCCTATATATTGCTCGCGGGCATCCTCTTCGCTGGTGCCTTTGAGCTTTTCCCAGGCCTCGTATTTCGCACTGCCGACGAAATCAAAAAAACCGGGTTTTTCGCCTTCCACGTCGCCTGCAGAGCCCTGCTTGTACAAAGCATAGAGTTGCAGCATGGTGCTGTCATCGGGTCGCTCCGGCAGGGATTTTGCCGCTGCGGCTGCCTGCTCGAAAGCCTCTTTATCGGTGCTCATGATCCACTTTCTCCCGCTCTGCGCTCATCTGCTATGATCGTATCATTTACGGGTAGGTACATCATTCTGGAGTTAAATCCCATGAGTTACTTCGTGACAGGCGGAACCGGATTTATCGGACACAATCTCATCACCAAATTGCTTAAACGCCGAGGTAAAATTTACGTCCTGGTTCGCAAGGGATCTGCGGACAAATTGAAAAAACTCATGCTAGCCTGGGGGCCTGCAGCCAGAAGAATTATTCCGCTTACGGGTGACCTGACCAAGCCGTTTCTTGGGATTGCTCCCGCCCGGCGTAAGGAATTGGAAGGGAAGATTGATCACGTTTTTCACCTGGCTGCGATATATGACCTGATGGCAGATGCCGTTACCCAGGAAGCCACCAATATCAAGGGAACCCAGAACGCCGTGCGTCTTGCCGAAGCGGTCAAAGCGAAACGGTTTCATCACGTCAGTTCGATCGCGGCTGCGGGCCTGTATTCCGGTACATTTACTGAGGATATGTTCGAGGAGGCCATAGGTCTGGACAACCCCTATTTTCGCACCAAGCATGATTCTGAAGGCATTGTTCGCCAGAAATGCAAAATCCCCTGGCGGATCTACCGGCCCGGCATTGTGGTTGGTGATTCGCGAACTGGTGAAATCGATAAGATCGACGGCCCCTACTATTTCTTTAAGCTGATTCAGAAAATGCGGCGGGCGCTGCCGGCCTGGATGCCGACGCTCGGCCTGGAGGGTGGCAGGCTCAATATCGTACCCGTGGATTATGTAGTCAAAGCCCTGGACCATATCGCCCACCAGCCAAAACAGGATGGAAAGTGCTTTCACCTGACCGACCCAAAGCCCATGCGCATTGGCCAGGTGCTGAACCTGTTCGCGGAAGCGGCCCATGCCCCGCAGATGAGCATGCGTGTCGATGCCCGCCTGTTCAATTACATTCCCGGAGTGGTCAAGCAGGGTTTGATGATGCTGCCGCCGGTCCGGCGCATTTACCGCGAAATTTTGAAAGACCTCGGGATGCCGCCGGATGTTCTGAAGTTCATCAATTACCCGACGAAATTCGATTCGAGTCAGGCTCAGAAGTTGCTCAGGGGGAGCGGCATCACGGTACCCCGCCTTGACGACTACGCCTGGCGGCTGTGGGACTATTGGGAGCGCCACCTGGACCCGGACCTGTTTATAGACCGCAGCCTGAGAGGGCATGCAAGTGGCAAGGTTGTGGTTGTGACCGGTGGTTCGTCGGGTATTGGCCATGCCACTGCCGTCATGATGGGCCGGGCGGGTGCGCGGGTCGCGATAGTCGCCCGTGATGAAAGCAAGCTGGCCGAAACCGTGGCTGAAATCAGGGGGGAGGGCGGAGAGGCAAGAGCCTTTTCCGCTGACCTGGCCGAGATGGATGCCTGCGATGCGGTGCTCGAACGGATTTTTGCCAAAATGGGCACCATTGATATCCTGGTTAATAATGCGGGACGCTCCATTCGCAGGGGAATTTCCGCATCCTACGACCGTTTCCACGATTATGAACGCGTCATGCAACTGAATTACTTTGGTAGTCTGCGCCTGATTATGGGTGTCTTGCCGGTAATGGAGAAAAAGCGCCGTGGCCAAATCATCAACATTTCATCGATCGGCGTGTTATCCAATGCTCCGCGTTTCTCCGCTTATGTGGCGTCAAAGGCAGCCCTGGATGCATTTTCACGGTGTGCATCATCTGAGTTCAGCGACACCGGCGTGCGCTTCACGACCATCAACATGCCCCTGGTCAGGACCCCCATGATTGCCCCCACCAGGATTTACGAAAATGTCCCGACCATTTCTCCGGAAGAGGCCGCTGCCATGGTAAAACAGGCCATAATTTACAAGCCACAGCGAATTGCTACACGGCTGGGGATCTTTGCCCAGGTATTGCACGCCGTTGCGCCGAAAGTTTCTGAGATCATCATGAACAGCGCGTTCCGGATGTTCCCGGACTCAGCTGCGACCAAGGGCTTGAAGGAGCACCAGGTAGCTGCTTCCCGGGAGCAGGTGGCATTTGCCAGCCTGATGCGTGGAATTCACTGGTAAGTACCAGGCTGTGTTGGCGGGCCCTGAACAGGAACCATGAAAAAGCCGGGAGTCACGCGCTTGCATGAAATGCTGGCCAGAAACCACGAACTGGCCGGTAGGATCGACGGAAACGATTTCCCGCAAGTATTATTCGAGCGTCTTCAGGGCTGGCAGCAAAAGAGAATTTCGATAACTTTTGATGATCTGATCCGGCAGACTGCCTGTCGCCCCGCCATCAAATTTTTCCTCAGTGAACTGTATGGCGGGCTGGGCTTTCGAAAGCGCGACCAGGACATAAGCAGGGTCATGCCAGTTATGCGGCGATTCCTTTCCGACAAAGTGCTGTTTACGATGTCCGAAGCCTTCGAACTGCAGGCGGTGAGCCTGGAATTCGACATCGAAATGGCGCTACAAATGGAGCGGCTCAATTTTCAGCAGCTGGATATGGACCGATATTGCGAGCTTTATCGCAGCTGCGGCGACAAGCCGGGCCGGGAACGACAGATACTGCTGATCAGGAGGATCGGGTATGAACTGGATGAGCTGGTGAACAAGCCGCTGGTCAACACCCTCGTCCGGCTTTTGCGCGGTCCGGCTCATGCAGCGGGGTTCGGTGAGTTGCAGGAATTCCTGGAATCAGGCCTGGGCTCGTTTCGGGCTCTCGATGATGTCCGGTATTTCAATGAGACCATTTACCAGCGGGAGTGGAAATCGATGCAGAAGTTATTCGCAGGTGTTGAAAAACCATTTGGTTTCTAGGAAATGATAAGACGTTCACTAGACAAACTCACAGCCGAAATGATTTTCGAGGTATTGGGTGATTTCGTTTTCGATAAGCGGTTTCAGAAAAATGAGCATCAAACCGAGCGTGGCCTTGATTCTGATCTCATTCTCACGGACAGTGATCGTGCCGTGTACACCGCTTCTCTCAAAATGAATATGGTCACCTTGCCAGCCGAAGGTGATTGCAAATTTTTCGGCCAGGTCGCTTGCCAACTTGTCGGCAGCTTGCTGCGCTTCGGCGGCGGGCATCGAGTGCTGAGCACACATATCAATATAGGACATCGCGACAGTGTAGACGTTTCAAGATGAAAGTGTCATTCCGGAAACTGCTATTTTTGCTGCTTGCCGCGGGTTTATTACTGCCCGCTGTGGCGTATTGGCTCGCGGAAACCTGGCTGGAATCTACCGGAGGCAGACAGTTGCTGGAACAGGCCCTGAGCGAGCGCATCGGCATGAACGTGCGTCTGATGGGCGAATTTGACCTGATGCTGTTGCCTGCTATCGGCGTTTCCGGAACCGGCTTGGTCATCAGCAGCTCGGAATCTGAATTTGCCCGCAGCGAAGAATTCGAGATATCGGTCGCGCTTCGGCCCCTTATTGATCAAAAGGTATTGATTGAATGGGTCCGAATGACAGGCGGGCACATCTATCCGGAACGCTATGCACGAGTAAGCGATAGCAGCATGAACAGGAAAGAGCCAGGTGACATGGCTGTAGGAGCGGCTATAGCCGCGAAATCCTCGTTTCCCGAGATCCGGGAATTAACCATCCGGAATTTCCAGATTGTGTGGCCGGGCGAAGAGGAAACGCGTCTTAAGGTCAAGGAGTTGACGGTAAGCGGGTTTGCAGAAGACCGGGAGACGCCGTTCGCTTTGGAGATTGAAAACCTGGTTGCCGCCGACGGTAAGCTGCGCTGGGTCAGCTCGCAATCCCTGATTCACTTCCGAAGTTTACAGCTGGATTTGGCGGGACAAAGAGTGAGCGGTGACGGTTGTCTCTATCTGAAAGCTCCGGGGGCACTGCATTTCGAACTGCAGGCGGGCGTGTTCGATCTGGATGCATTTCGGGAGAACCTGCCCGACATGGGTGGGGGTACTGGTAAGGGTGCTGCTGATTTACCCATGGATATCAGGGGCCGGTTTACCGCAGAAGAACTCAGCGTCAGTGGAGCAATTGCACGCGGAGTGGTTTTTAGCCTGGGTGGCGAGCCGGCGTGCAAAGATTTTCCAAGGCAGTATGCGGACCAGATCGAAGAAGATACAATTAGTGATTGATTTTAATTTGCCGAAACAGGGGCATGGCATTGACTGAAGCGCACAGTAAAACCGAAAAGCTGGATAAAATCCGCCAGGAAATCGATCGCCTGGATGAAAAGATCCAGGAGTTGATCAGCGAACGCGCTCGCATGGCTTTCCGGGTCCGGGATAGCAAGAACGCTTCCAAAGAAGCCGTCGACTATTTCCGCCCTGAAAGAGAAGCCCAGGTTTTGAGAGGGGTTCTAGAGCGAAACGAGGGGCCTTTGAGCAACAATGAAATGCTCCGTCTGTTTCGCGAGATCATGTCTGCCTGCCTGGCTCAGCAGGAACCTCTGAAAGTTGCCTACCTGGGTCCCGAGGGAACGTTTACACAACAGGCGGTAAACCGTCACTTCGGACATTCTGTGCACGCGCTCAGTCTTCCGGGCATCGACGATGTGTTTGAGCAGGTCCAGGCCGGCGACGCGGATTTTGGCGTGGTGCCGGTGGAAAACTCCACCCAGGGCATCGTCAGCCATACCCTGGACATGTTTCTGCTATCCGATTTGAAAATTTGCGGCGAGATTGAGTTGCGGGTCCATCAAAACCTGCTGTCGCTGGCAAACACCGTGGAACAGATAGAACGTGTGTATTCTCATGAACAGTCGCTTTCACAGTGTAAATCCTGGCTGCGAGCTCATCTTCCCCGAGTTGATTTGATTGCGGTGGGTAGCAACAGTGAGGCTGCCAGGCGCGTTCGTAACGCGCCGGAAGCCGCGGCGATTGCCGGCAGTTCGGCAGCGGTTGTTTACGGCTTGCCGATTATGTTCTCTGATATTGAGGATCACCCGGATAACACGACCCGTTTCCTGGTCATTGGGCGACAGAAATTCGCGCCATCGGGTAAAGACAAAACTACCTTACTGTTGGCGGGGCACGAGGGTCCCGGTCTGCTATACGCGTTGTTGAAACCGTTCCAGGAACATGATGTAAACATGACCCGAATCGAGTCTCGGCCGTCTCGGCTTGGCAAGTGGGCGTACGTGTTTTTTGTCGATGTTGAAGGCCATTCTGATGATGAAAACGTGAAAGCTGCGTTGGCTGATCTGGAAAAAGTCAGCAAAATGTCCCGCCTGCTTGGCTCCTATCCGCGGGCTGTGCTCGCGCCCCCATGATACTGGCAACAAGGCCGGTATCGACACCTTTGCTGGGTGAGCTAACCCCGCCGGGCGACAAATCAATTTCTCACCGTGCGCTGATTTTCGCCTGCCTCGCCCGGGGTCAGTCGAGGATCACTGGCTTGCTGGAAAGCGAGGACGTCAGGGCGACCGCAAATGCCTGCAGGCAACTCGGAATGGGTATGCGGCAGGAGCAGGACGCGCTGGTCCTGGAAGGGGTCGGCGCGGCCGGGCTGTCCCGCCCACAGTCACCGCTGGAGATGGGAAATTCAGGCACTGCCATGCGGCTGCTGGCCGGCGTGTTGGCAGCGCAGCCATTCGATTCGGAGTTGAGGGGAGACGAGTCACTCAACCGCCGCCCGATGACACGCATCGTGAAACCGTTAACCATGATGGGCAGCCACATTGAGACATCCGCGGGGGGAACTCCGCCCCTGCGCATCTCCGGTAATCCGGCTTTGCAAGGTATCGATTACCGGTCTCCGATTGCCAGCGCCCAGGTCAAATCCTGCCTGCTGCTGGCCGGTCTTTATGCAACCGGCTGCACAACGGTTACAGAACCCCTCAGGAGCAGGGATCACACAGAGAAAATGCTGCCCGCCTTCGGTGTCCGCCTGCAGGGGGCCTGTGGCGTGAAAGGCGGTAGCCGGCTGGTGGGCGCCTCGGTTCAGGTGCCTGCTGATATTTCCTCAGCCGCCTTTTTCCTGGTGGCAGCAGCGCTGGTGCCCGGCTCCGATTTGTTACTCAAAAACGTCGGGCTTAACAAGACCAGGGACGGCATCATCCATGTGCTGCAGGCAATGGGTGCGGATTTGTCAATCCTTGACCGCAGGCTACAGGGTGGCGAGGACACAGGCGATATCAGGGTTCGCTATTCGGGCAGGCTCAGGGGCATCGAGATTCCACTCGAACTCATACCGTCCCTGATCGATGAATTGCCGGTGATACTGGCGCTGGCCGCTGTATCGGACGGAACAACCAGCGTCAGAGGTGCTGCAGAGCTCAGAGTAAAGGAAAGCGACCGTTTGTCCGTGATGGCCCGGGGGCTTGCTGCATTAGGCGTTTCCCTCCAGGAATACGAAGACGGTGTGGACATTCAGGGTGGTGAAATTCAGGGTGGACGGGTGGATGGATCGGGTGACCACCGTTGCGCAATGAGCTTCGCAGTTCTCGGACAGGTGGCGGCGGCTGAAATGCTGGTGGCGGGCTCGGAAAACATCGACACCTCGTACCCGGGTTTCGTCAGGGACCTGTCGCAAACGGGAGGTTTGGTCAGAGTGGTTCAGAGAGGTTCCGTAAATGTCAGAAAACGTGCTTGAAGCGCCAGTCATTGCCATCGATGGCCCGGGCGGATCCGGCAAAGGCACCATCGCCATGCAACTGGCCGAAAAGCTGGGCTGGCATTTTCTCGACAGCGGCGCCCTCTATCGCCTGGTTGCCCTGGCGGCGATGGATCGTGGCATTGATGCCAGGCAGGAAGCAGCCCTGGGACAGGTGGCGCAGAGCCTCGATGTGGACTTTGGGATTTCGAGTGAAGGCATGGTCATTTTACTCGACGGGAACTATATTACCGGCCGCCTGAGATCAGAAACCGTCAGTGTTTATTCATCCGAAATTGCGGCCTTCCCGCTTGTGCGCGCGGCGCTGGTGCAGCGTCAGAGGGCATTTCGCAAGCTTCCTGGCCTGGTAGCCGACGGCCGTGATATGGGCACGGTGATCTTTCCGGACGCGATTTTGAAAATATTTCTGACTGCAAGTGCCGAGGCACGTGCGAAAAGACGCTATAAGCAGTTGAAAGAAAAAGGAGAAAGTGTTAATCTCTCGCGCCTTTTCCGGGACATCAAAAAGCGCGATGAGCGGGACAGTTCAAGGGCGGTTTCGCCACTGAAACCTGCGAACGATGCGCATATCATTGATTCGACGGAATTGAATATTAAGGAAGTACTGCAGGGAATTCATAATTTACTTGATAAATTATAGTTATTTTCCTGATATTTAAAATTTATTTCGCCACTGGCCAAGTAGGCAGTGAACATTAACGGGTATAAAAAATACCCCACAAACCTGGGTAGGTGGTTGCCATAATTAGCAGTCCACCTTTGAGTAAACACTAACATGACTGAAAGTTTTGCAGAATTATTTGAAGAGAGCCTGGCGATACATGATCTGAAGCCGGGATCCATCGTGGACGGAATTATTATGGAAATTCGTGACGATGTTGTCATCGTCAACGCCGGTCTGAAATCCGAAGGAATTGTTCCCATTTGCCAGTTCCGGAACTTGCAGGGTGAACTGGAGGTTGAAGTCGGTGATTCAGTGCAGGTCGCACTGGATACCGTCGAGGACGGCTTCGGTGAGACTCGACTGTCCCGGGACAAGGCCAAGCGCGCCCTGGTCTGGGATAAGCTTGAGGGTGCCTTTGAAGGTGAGGAAACAATTGAAGGCAAGATCAGCGGTAAAGTCAAAGGTGGCTTCACCGTGGATATCGAAGACATTCGTGCTTTCCTGCCGGGTTCACTGGTGGACGTACGTCCCGTACGTGATCCGGCTTACCTCGAAGGCAAGGACCTGGAATTCAAGATCATCAAACTGGACCGCAAACGCAACAATATTGTTGTTTCCCGGCGTGCAGTTGTCGAATCCGAGTTCAGCGCGGAACGCGAAGCCCTGCTTGAGCGCCTGGAAGAAGGCGCCGTCGTCACAGGCGTGGTGAAGAACCTGACCGACTACGGTGCCTTTCTTGACCTGGGTGGCATCGATGGCCTGCTGCATATCACTGACATGGCCTGGAAGCGTGTTCATCATCCCAGCGAAGTGGTTAATGTTGGTGACGAACTGGAAGTTCGCGTATTGCGTTTCGATCGCGAACGCAACCGTGTGTCATTGGGCCTGAAGCAATTAGGCGATGACCCATGGAGCGACCTCTCGCGGCGCTACCCCGTGGGGACACGCCTGTTTGGTGCAGTTTCCAACATCACAGACTACGGCTGTTTCGTGGAGATCGAGGATGGCGTTGAAGGTCTGGTTCACGTTTCCGAAATGGACTGGACGAACAAGAACGTCAACCCGGCCAAAGTCGTTCATACCGGTGACGAAATGGAAGTCATGGTTCTGGAAATCGATGAGGAACGACGCCGTATCTCACTGGGTATGAAGCAGTGCAAGACCAATCCATGGGAATCATTCGCCGCTGTTCACAACAAGGGCGATAAGGTTACTGGCGCAATCAAGTCCATTACTGATTTCGGTATATTCATCGGTCTGGACGGAGGCATTGACGGCCTGGTTCACCTGTCTGACATTTCCTGGCAGGATACAGGCGAGGACGCGGTTCGCAATTTCCGTAAAGGCGAAGATGTGGAAGCTGTGGTGCTGGCAGTCGATCCCGAGCGTGAGCGCATTTCACTTGGAATCAAGCAACTGGATCAGGATCCTTTTGCGACTTACATGGCTGAACACCCGCGTGGTTCAATGGTCCAGGGCGTTGTGAAAGAAGTTGATGCACGAGGTGCTGTGATCGCGTTGGTTGAAGGCGTGGAGGGATACTTACGTGCTTCGGATATCAAGGAAGAGCGCGTTGAAGACGCTACCCGCGAACTCTCTGTGGGCGACAAAGTCGAAGCCAAGTTTATCAGCCTCGATCGCAAGAACCGCACGCTGAGCCTCTCAATCCGGGCCAAGGAAGACGCCGAACTGGCGGAGGCTCTTAAAGAGTACAAGCCCAGCAGCACTACCGGTGGCACGACTTCACTGGGTGATCTTCTCAAGGAGCAACTGGATCAGGAGTCCTGATTGCTCCCGCTTATGTGACATTAAATCTGGATGGGGCGATTTTCAGCCCCCGAAGCATCAAATAAGTATTACAATAATAATCAGGGATATAGTGAGCTTCCAATGACAAAGTCTGAATTAATCGATCAACTGGCCGAAATACAAAGGCACCTGGCGCATCTGGATGTGGAACTTGGCGTCAAATCCATTCTCGAACAAATGAGTTCGGCCCTGGCCAGCGGTGACCGTATCGAGATTCGCGGCTTTGGGAGTTTCTCCTTGCATTACCGTGCACCGCGTATGGGAAGAAACCCAAAAACGGGCGAGGCTGTTGCATTACCCGGAAAGCACGTTCCCCATTTCAAGCCGGGAAAGGCAATGCGCGAACGCGTGGATTATCCAAAGAGCTAGTTAAAACTTGTACAGGATTGGATTCATTATTGTTGCGGTCCTGGCAATAGCCCTGGGGCTGCTTGTTGGCACGCTCAACTCAGACACTGTGAGCGTAGACCTGCTATGGGTGCAACTCCAGTGGCCGCTCGGTCTCCTCATTCTTTGTGTATTGGTTGCCGGATTGTTGACCGGGCTCCTTCTGGCCTGGTTTTTCGGCATGGTGCCGCTGCGGGCACAGCTTCGTAAATCTAACCGGGCCAGTTAAGTTTACCCTGGCAAGGAATCCTGATTCCCTGATGGTCGAATTTGTTCTTATTCTGTTTCTGCCCGTTGCGATTTATATTGGCTGGTGGTTTGCCAGGGCGCTGGAAAAAAGATCGTCAAACAAGAGCCGTCAACTCTTCAGTAACCAGTACTTCCAGGGCTTAAACTACTTGCTCAACGAACAACCGGACAAGGCAATCCAGGTGTTTCTGGAACTGGCCGAAGTGAACAAGGACACCGTGGAAACACACATGGCGCTGGGCAGCCTGTTCCGGCGTCGTGGCGAAGTCGACCGGGCCATCCGATTTCACCAGAATATCATCGCAAAACCCGGCCTTGCGCCGGAACAAAGAACCCAGGCCCTGCTTGAGCTGGGCGAAGACTACATGCGGGCCGGGCTGCTCGACCGGGCGGAGCGTCTGTTTGCTGAACTGATCGAAACTGACGCACATACGCCATCTGCGCTGCGCAGTTTGCTGGAAATCTACCAACAGGAGAAAGACTGGAAGAATTCGCTGGAGCAAGCACAGAGACTGGAGCAGGTGACCGGGGAGCACATGGGCGGGGTCATGGCTCAATTTTGTTGCGAAATGGCCGAGACTGCGCTTGCAGATAATGACAGGGAAAATGCGCGGCGGCAGTTACGCCAGGCTCGGCGACACGACCCACGGTGCATCCGGGCAAGGTTCATTCTGGCTGACATGACCTCCCAGGAAGGCGATTATTCCACTGCAATGGATCTTTTCGAGGAAATCTCTGAACTCGATCCGGATTACATCCCCGAAATCCTGCAACCTTACCTGGATGCGGCAGCCGCCACCGGAGACCATAAAAGAGGGCGGCTAAAGCTTGATGAGTGGGCAGAGAATTACAATGGAATATCCCTGATCCTCAAGCTCACCGATTTCCTTGCGGAGGAAAAGGGTGGGGCTGCAGCCGGACAATACCTGGTGGAAATGCTGACTTCAAAACCCTCCGTGCGAGGACTTGACCACCTGATTGATCTAAAAGCCGATGGTCATCTTGATGCAGAATCAAGTGATGATATTCTCAAGGCCGTTGCCGCACGCCTGATGTCGAGACAACCTGAATACAGGTGCCATCATTGCGGCTTTAGCGGACATACACATCATTGGCAGTGCCCCAGTTGCAGAAACTGGAGCACGACCAAAAAAATTCACGGGGTGCTGGGCGAGTAGGCCTGGTGTCAGGCGTTGACCGGACCAGCACCTTTGGGTTTCATTCCGGCAGTTGCCGTGGCTGCCTCCCTTTCGTTTCTGCTTACCGGAATTGCCACGTGGTACGCTCGCCGTCGCGGCTTGCTGGATCATCCGGGTGATCGGCAGAGCCACACCAAAGTAACTCCTCGAGGCGGAGGAGCTGGATTGGTCGCAGCACTACTGATCACTTCGCTGCTGTTTTCCGGTGATAGCACCCCGGGATTCTGGCTGCAGAGCGTCCTGCCCGGTGTCGCGGTACTCGCTCTGACAGGCTGGTGGGATGATCATGCTTCGCTGAGTGTATGGGTTCGGATTGTCATTCAACTGTCGGTAGCCATTAACCTGCTGTGGTATGCGTTGAATGCCGGATGGATAGACGGAGTGGTTGCAATGTTCATGATTGGCTTGTTCGTGATCTGGATGACCAATCTTTACAACTTCATGGATGGAAGCAATGGCATGGCCGGCCTGCAAGGGGTATTCGCCGCGACCGTTCTGGCTGTTTTGTTCCACTTGTCCGGTGATGTCCAATTTTCTGGGTTTTCACTCCTTCTGGCCGCCTGTTGTGCCGGGTTTCTCCCCTGGAACCTGGGTGACGCAAAGGTATTTATGGGGGACGTTGGAAGCCTTGCGCTGGGATTCCTCTTTGCCGCCCTTTTGCTCTATGGAATGGGTACCGGTGCGATAAGCCAAGCGGTCGCATTGATGGTGATGTTGCTGTTTCTGACGGATGCCACGCTGACTTTACTGATGAGGGTAATCAAAGGTGAGCGGTGGTATAATGCGCACCGGCAGCATTTTTACCAGCGGCTGATTGCAGCTGGATGGACACACGGCCGTGTCGCCATCTTCTACCAGGCAATTAACCTGACGCTGGTTCTGCCGGGAATTGTGGTTGCGGTCAATTTTCCGGTTCTGGCCTGGGTTGTCGCCCTGGCTCTGACCCTGACTTTTGTGCTGAGCTGGTATCTCTTAATTAGCAGACTTGGAGTGCCATCCCACGGGGGATAAGAAAAATGAATGCCATAATCATTTTGCGTCACCCGCGTGCAGCTGTTGTTGCACATGACCTCTTTATGGTGGTTATTTCCTGGCTCAGCGCCGGCTGGATCATGAGTCGTGGTGGCTTCGCCGGCATCATCGAAACCTTACCCCTGGTGGTGGAGTTAACGCTGGTTCTCGCTGTGCAGGGGCTGATTTTGTGGTCGACCGGTTTGTACAAGGGCCTATGGAGGTTTGCCAGTTTCCCGGATCTGTGGAATATCGCCCGTGCGGCAATATTCGGCACAATCCTCTTGGTCGCGGCACTGACTGTTTTCTTTGAAGCAGGGGCCAGGCAGATACTGGGTGCCGGCCTGGTGTATCCGGCCATCCTGTTCCTGACACTGGGATTGCCCAGGATGGTTTTTCGAATCTGGAAAGACTCCCAGTCTACTACCCGCAATCGCGTAGTTGGCAATGAGCGGGCGCTGGTGTTGGGCGCCGGGCGTTCCGGCGCCTTGCTTGTGAAGGAATTGCGACACCGCGGCACATTCGACGTCGTCGGATTTCTGGATGATGATGAACGCCTGAGAGGCGCCCAGGTTCACGGCATTCCGGTGCTGGGAACCATCAATCAGTTACCCCGGATGTGTTACGAATTGGGTGTGGACATAGCCATTATCGCCATGCCTTCAGCAAGTAACCAGCAAATGCAGAAGGTTGTCGGTATTTGTGAGAAAAGCCCTGCCGAATTCAAAACGTTGCCCACTTTGAACGACCTGGGAAACAAGGCTACCCGGATAGACGACTTGAAACGAGTCGCAATTGACGATCTGCTTGGACGAGAACCTGTCTCCTTGGTATGGGACTCGATTCGCGATGGCCTGTCTGGAAAACGCGTGATGATCACGGGGGGCGGTGGCTCTATCGGATCAGAGTTGTGCCGCCAGATCGCACGGCTGAACCCGGTGGAATTGATCGTTGTGGACAATGGCGAGTTTGCGCTTTACCGCATTGATCACGAACTTCACAGCGATTTTCCGGGACTGATTTTTTGCAGTGTATTGGGCGATATTTGCGATTCTGCCACGGTTGAAAAAGTCATTGGCGAGTACAAGCCGGACATGATTTTTCATGCCGCTGCCTACAAGCATTTGCCGATTCTTCAGAACCAGGTGCGTGAGGCGTTCAGGAACAATGTGCTGGGTACGATACGGTTGGCGGAAGCGGCCGAGCGTCATGGTGTGGGTACATTCGTGTTGATCTCTACTGACAAGGCTGTCAATCCCGCCAACGTCATGGGGGCGACCAAGCGAGTGGCCGAATTGTTTTGTCAGAATATGGGTGCTCGCTCGCAGACCCGATACATCACTGTGCGGTTCGGGAACGTGTTGAACTCCAATGGCAGTGTTGTGCCTTTGTTTAAAGAGCAAATTGCCAAGGGTGGGCCGGTAACGGTGACACATCCCGAGATTTCCCGCTACTTCATGACCATATCCGAAGCCAGCCAGCTCATCATGCAGGCAGCAGTTCTGGGTTCCGGGGGTGAAATTTACGTGCTTGATATGGGTGAGCCGGTGAAAATTACCTACCTGGCCGAGCAGTTGATCCGACTCTCAGGCAAGGAACCGGGTGTGGATATCGAGATTGTTTACATCGGACTCAGGCCCGGGGAGAAGCTTTTCGAAGAACTATTCCACGAATTGGAACCGTACGAAAAAACTCAACACGAAAAGATTTTCCTGGCTCACCCTCGCCAGGCGGATTCTGCGGGACTGGGCTCTGAATTGCACGAAGCCGAACTTGCCGTCAAGCGCTATGACACTGCGAAGCTGAAGGAGATATTGCTTCGCCTGGTGCCGGAGTTGGCGAAGACATCAATTGGTACGAAATCCGGTGAAGCCGGGGTTGTACCCATCAATCGTTCCAGATAATTTTCCTGAATGAAGCAGCTCAAACCTGTCAGGAAGGCAGTTTTCCCGGTCGCAGGCCTCGGCACGCGGTTTTTACCGGCGACCAAGTCCATTCCAAAGGAAATGTTGCCAATCATCGATAAACCCCTGATCCAGTATGCGGTGGAAGAAGCGCTGGAAGCCGGGATAGATACCCTTATTTTCGTTACCAGTCGCAAGAAGCACGCAATATCGGATCACTTCGATACGGCTTTTGAGTTACAGGCCAGGTTGACTGAAGACGGCAAGACCGACTTGCTCGAGCGGATTACCTCTATCGTTCCCGACGGGGTGAGCCGGGTGCATGTGACTCAATCTGAAGCCCTGGGGTTGGGTCATGCAATTTTGTGTGCTGAATCCGTAGTGGGCGACGAGCCTTTCGCAATCCTGCTGGCAGATGACATGATCCGTAATGATGGGGCAGGTGCACTTTCGCAAATGGTCGACTTCTATGGTCAAAGTGGCTCAAGCGTAATCGGTGTTGAAGAAATCCCCGACGAGCTGACCAGCAGTTACGGCGTGGTCGGGGTCGACGTGGATGACCAGGGGCAACAAGCCATCCACACAATTGTAGAGAAACCGGCGCCCGAAGATGCACCTTCTCGACTGGGTGTGGTGGGGCGTTACATTCTTGATTCATCGATTTTCGGTCACTTACACGAAGTCCAGGCTGGCGCCGGTGGTGAAATCCAGCTGACTGACGGCATTGCCGCCATGTTGAAGGATCATACTGTGCTGGCACTACCGCTTGATGGGGAACGCTATGATTGTGGCAGCCGCCACGGTTTCATCAAGGCAACCATCGACTACGCACTGGAAGACGAAGATTTACGTGAGGATATGCTTGACCACATGCTCCAATTGCTCAGGAACAGTGGAAGATTCTGAAGTCCGGAATGCCGCACATTCGACCCCAATCCGACTGGCCCAAAGGTAGCATTATTCGCCTGCAGCACCGGTCCAGCGTGCTACAAGGCAACCCCTGGAATGACCCGGTAGAGCGTGAGCTCAGCGTATACCTGCCACACGGTTACCCGGATTCGCAATCTTCCTACCTGTCGTTATGGGATCTTGCAGCCTACACCAATTCAGGCCCGGGTCATCTCAACTGGCGCAACCAGGGAGAGAACCTGCCTGATCGACTGGACCGCTTGATCGGGCAGGGTGCTTTGGAACCGGTAGTTGTTGCCTTTCCAGACTGCTACACATCACTGGGTGGCAACCAGTACGTGAATTCGGCATCAGTGGGCCGGTATGCCGACTACCTGAACCAGGAATTGGTTCCTCTCCTCAGCGAGAAGCTGAAAGTTGTCGAAGACCGCAACGGTCGAGCAGTGTTTGGCAAGTCATCGGGAGGCTATGGCGCATTGTGTCTTGCCATGAATCATCCGGAAATCTGGGGTGCGGCGGCAAGCCATGCTGGTGATATGGGATTTGAAATGGTCTACAGGAAAGATTTTCCAGTGGCCTGTGAGTTGCTCTCGGCGTTCAACGGTGACGGCGATGCGTTTATCCGCGCATTTTGGCGGAAAAACCGTCCAACCGGACGAGACTATACGACCATGATGATACTGGCCATGGCCGCGAGTTACGATCCGGACCCGGCACAACCATCCCGGATCAGGTTGCCGTTCGATTTGAGGACATGCGAACTGGATCCCGAGCGGTGGAGCTGTTGGCTGAAGTCTGATCCCATATCCATGCTGGAACAGGCTGCGGAGGCGCTCAAGTCGCTGCACGCACTTTATATCGATGTAGGAATTCACGACCAGTACCATATTCAGTATGGAGCGCGCCGCTTTGTAGATCAATTGACGGAATACGGCATCGCTCACCATTACGAGGAATTCGAAGGAACGCATTCATCCATCGACTGGCGCTTGGACTGCTCTTTGCCATATCTGGTAAACGCCTTGAAAAAGGCGTGCAGCGGACAGATTAATGCATAAACACGGAAATTAAACATGATAGAAATAACAGAATCCGCCCAGAGCTACTTCCTTCGTCTGATCGAGCAGCAGGATGACGAGGGCTTGGCGTTGCGCCTTTCCGTGAGTCAGGCGGGAACGCCCGGGGCCAGTTGTGATCTGCAATTCTGCCCTACAGGGCATAGCATGCCGGACGACCATGATTTGAAATTCTCCGGTTTCAGTTTGTTCGTGGCGAAAGCCAGCACACCGTGGCTGGAAAAAGCCCATATTGATTACGAAGAAGACTCCACCGGCGGCCAGTTGACGATCAAGGCGCCGGGCATAAAGGGTTCCGAACCTGCAGCCGAAGCTGTTCTGGAAGAGCGGGTGGCATGGCTGCTGGAAACCGAGATCAACCCGGCGCTTGCTTCGCACGGGGGTCAGGTCGCACTGGTGGAAATCACCGGCGAGAAAGAAGTAATCCTGCAATTTGGCGGTGGTTGCCAAGGATGTGGTATGGCCGATGTCACTTTGAAGCAAGGCATTGAACAAACACTGACCCGGAATTTCCCCGAGATCACGGCAGTCCTGGACGTGACCGATCACCAGTCAGGAACCAACCCGTATTACGCTGGTGACGCCAGCGGAGAATCCGCCGTGTAGCAGTGGATTAGCGCTGGCGATGCACGGGATTTAGTGTTAGTCGATTGAAATATCCTTCAATCCGTCCAGGCTGGAATACCAGGCGGCCAAATCCTTAATATCCTGATCGCTGAGGGGGCTGGCGAAACCCACCATGATGAGGTTCGTCCGTCGCCCGGTGCGGTAGTCGCCCAGCGCTTTGACCAGATAACTTTCATGTTGTCCTGCCAGGTTAGGGTAACTCGGATCAATGCCCTTGCCATCCGGACCATGACATGCTTCGCAGACTTTTGCTTTTTCCTTGCCCCTGCTTGCATCGTCCCTGGCCGCCAGGCCCAGGGGCAGTGCTGCCAGCAGCAGCACTAAAATTGAACTCTTAATCATAGAGTTGACTATTTTCATCCTCATGCCGTCATTTGTGGCCAAGTGAAGCAAAATAAGCCGAGACATCTTCGATGTCCTGGTTTGACAGACTCTGGGCCTGTAAATCCATGGTTGGGTGATTACGTTCACCGTCCCGGTAAGCCTTCAATGCGATGGTGAGGTACTCGAAGTTCTGGCCGCCGATTTTCGGAACTTTGTAAGTGGGGTAAACGTTACTGTAGCCGGGAATGCCATGACAGCCTGTACAGGTATAAGCCTTGATCTTGCCCGCCGCAACGTCGCCGGAGGCGTGCGCGGATTCAAAATGGGTAAAAAAGCTGGCCGTTGAAAGTAGCATGGCCGGAAAGATCAGGTGTCGCATGGAGGTCTCTTTGCTTCGTTACTGGGCCTGGAACAGGCGGCGATTATACCTTCTGCTTCCCCCCAAACCAAGGAGCCGAAGGCGACCCGCCGGTACCGGTTGGGTAAGTCGAGCGAAGCGAGCGGCACCAGAGGTACCGTGCGCCCATTTTATACAGTCGAGCGCAGCCGCCTTCCGCCGCAGGCGGGAGCAGGGAAGCGAGACTCCTTCGTTTCTGTAGTTGTTCCTGCCAACATGTGCGCATCCTGACCACTTCTCAAGGTCAGAATTTGTAAGCTGCTGCGCCTGCAATGCGCCGATTACAGTGAGGACTGGGCGTGCAACCAAATGGCCCGCTTATTGCATCTATCAGTATGAAAGCACTCTTAATGACCAATGGCACATCTGGCAATTTAGTCACTGTGTTACTGTTATAGTCAAATACAACACCTAGGTGGAAAGATAATGAATCTTCAAGTGAAAGAACAGGTGACTGGGAAGCAAATTTTACTTTCGGTTTTAATTTTGTTCGCCATGCTGCTGCAGGGCTGCATGAGTCAGGCCATCGGCAGCGAGGAAGAGGAAGCGAAAGCTGAGGATCCTGCCATACCCGTTGAGGCCAGCCTGGTTTCCACCGGGGATATGGCCGCATTCTATTTCGGCACGGCGACCCTGGAGGCCGATAACCAGGCATTGGTGGTTTCGCAGATCACCGGCGTGGTGCTTGAAATTAATGCAGAAGAAGGTGACTACGTAGAGGTCGGGCAAGTGCTCGCCCGGGTTGAGACCGATCGCTATCGCCTGGCGGTTGAGAAGGCGAACGCGATTTTGAAACAGCTGGAAACCGACTATGAGAGGAAGAAAGAGCTGTTTGAAAAGGAACTGGTCAGCGCAGAGGACTTTGAACGGGTAAGCGCTGAGTACAAGGCTCAGAGGGCAGCGTATGAACTCGCCACGCTTGATCTTGAGCACACCAGCATTCGTGCGCCTATTTCCGGATTTGTCTCTGCGCGCCTGGTGCGGCCCGGGAACCTGGTAAAACTGCACGACCCGGTTTACCGGGTTACCAGCTATGATCCGCTGCTGGCCGTGCTGCATGTTCCTGAGCGGGAACTTCGGGTGCTTCGTAAGGGCCTGGAGGTCACAGTGGCGCTTGATGCCTGGCAGGGAGAGTTGTTCAGCGGAGAAATCATTCGTATCAGCCCGGTCATCGATCCCGGGACCGGGACATTCCGTGTAACAGCGGAAATCAAAGACCATGACGATATGCTCAAACCCGGCTTGTTTGGACGGGTGGAAATACTTTATGACCTTCACCAAAATGTGCCGGTGATTCCTCGAAGTGCTGTGATCACTGAGGACGAACGAAGCCATGTGTTCGTCGTTGATGGCCAGGGAAGCGCCACCCGCCGCAACGTGCAGCTGGGATATGAACGCGCGGGTATGATCGAAGTGCGCGACGGAGTCAAAAGCGGTGAGACAGTTGTCACTGCCGGCAAGGGCAGTCTGAGTGACGGTGTGAAGGTCGAAATAATAGACACGGGTATGAATAACGAGGCATGACCGCCCGGACTATGAAACTGGTTGAAGTGGCCACGCGAAGACGCGTGGCTATTTCGATGGGCGCCGTAACACTGGTGCTGTTCGGTTTGATTTCCTTACAGGATCTGAAGGTCAATCTGCTGCCTGACCTGTCCTATCCAACTCTCACGGTGCGCACGGAGTACCGGGGCGCCGCGCCGGAAGAAATTGAAACGCTGCTCACCCGCCCGGTCGAGGAGGCCGTGGGTGTCGTCAAGAATGTGCAGGCGGTGAAATCGGTTTCGCGAGCGGGCCAGTCTGACGTCATTCTCGAGTTCGCATGGGGCGTCGATATGGACCTCGCCGGCCTGGACGTCAGAGAAAAGCTCGAGGTACTGCAACTTCCCATCGAATCCAGTCGCCCCCAGTTATTGCGCTTCAACCCGGCCACGGATCCGATCATGCGTTTCGGGCTGATTTATGGCGAATCGGGCAGCGCTATGGACGAAACTTCACTGAAAGTACTGCGTCGATACGCCGATGAGGAAGTCAGGAAGATACTGGAGCCGGTTGAAGGTGTAGCCGCGGTCAAGATCAGCGGTGGGCTTGAAGACGAGGTGCAGATAGAAATCGATCAGCGCAAAATGGCGCAGTTGAATCTCACGCTGGAAAATCTCACAGCCCGCCTCGCTGCGGAAAACGTCAACGTGTCGGCCGGCCGGCTGGAGGAAGGCACACAACGATACCTGGTACGGACCATCAATCAGTTCGCTTCGGTAGAGGAATTCGGTAGTCTCATTATCTCTCCGGGAGAAGGGCGTCCGGTCTATTTGCGCGACATTGCCAATGTTCGTTCAGGCTACAGCGAGCGCGAGGCGATTATTCGCATGAACGGGCACGAAGCCGTAGAAGTCGCAGTCTACAAAGAAGGTGACGCCAACACGGTCAGTGTAGCGAAAGGCGTCAGGTCCAGGCTGGTTTCACTGCAGGAAGATCTTCCACCGGGTGTGCAGATGGAAACCGTGGATGACCAGTCCGTGTTTATCGACCGCGCCATCCGGGAAGTCATCAATGCTGCGTTGTTAGGTGGGTTGTTAGCGGTATTGGTCATTTATGTATTTCTGCGCAATCTCTGGTTTACGCTGACTATCGCCTTGTGTATTCCAGTCTCCATAATCGCCACGTTTTTCCTGATGGGGCAGGCCGGGATCTCGCTGAATATCATGTCCCTGGGAGGTATCGCACTGGCAACCGGACTGCTGGTTGATAACGGTATTGTCGTGCTTGAAAATATTTCCCGCTTTCGGGCTGAAGGCGATGACCTGGTTTCTGCGGCAATTAAGGGCGCCAGTGAAGTCGGCGGTGCGGTGATTGCATCCACCCTGACCACGATCGCGGTGTTTTTGCCGCTGGCGTTCGTTGACGGGGTGGCGGGGCAATTGTTCCGCGACCAGGCTTTGACAGTGGCATTCGCCTTGGCGATTTCGCTGGCCGTGGCGGTGACTCTGATTCCGATGATGGCTTCAGCCAGAGGCCACAAAACACTTCCACGTGAACCCGGCAGTAGCCGTTTCGGCCGCTGGTTCGCATCTTCCTATGCGCGCTTGCTTAATGCAGCCTTGCGCCGGAAGGCGTTGACATTAATTACCGCTACCTTGGTGCTTGCAGGCGCAGTTGTGATTCTTCGTGGAATCGGAACCGAACTCTTGCCCGAGTTGGAACAGGGTCGTTTCAACGTGATGCTGGAAGCCACGCCGGGGACACCCCTGGAGGAAACGGATCGGCTGGGTCGTGAGTTGCAGCGGCGGGCAGCAGCGAACCCGGGTGTGGATTACGTATACGGCGTGGCGGGCTCAGGCAACCGGATCGATGCAAACCCCACCGAGAGCGGTGAGAATATTGCCCGTATGCTGGTTGCGATGAAATCGTCCAGCAGTGAATTACAGGATGCGGTGATCAGTGATTTGCGCAACAGCACCAGGGCAGTCGCGGGTCTGGAAACAAGTTTCAGTGCACCTCAATTGTTGAGCTTCGACAAGCCACTGGAAATCGAAATACAGGGCTACGATCTCGATTCACTGCGAGCGGCCAGTGACGAGGTACTCAGAGTATTGAGGCAATCAGATCGCTTTGCCGATGTCGAATCGAGCCTCGAGCGCGGTCACCCGGAAATACAGATATTTTTCGACCAGGAACGCGCAGCCGCACTGGGCCTTACCGTGAAACAGATATCCGACCAGGTCGTAGGGAAAATCCGGGGCCGGGTTGCGACCCGTTACAGCTGGCGTGACCGCAAGATCGATGTGCTGGTTCGCCTCGCCGAAGATGAGCGTCAATCGATTGCGGCCGTCAGGAATTTAATCATCAATCCGCAAAGCGAGCGGCCGGTGCCTTTGTCTTCGGTGGCCGAAGTCAGGGTGGCGGAAGGGCCGGCGGAAATCCGCCGATCCAACCAGGAACGCATGGTGTTGGTGCGGGCCAACCTGGCGTATGGAGACCTGGGTAGTGGGGTTGCTGAAGCGGAAACACTGCTGGCCGATGTACAGTTGCCCTATGGGCTGAGCATGAATATCACCGGCCAGAACGAAGAGATGGAAGCGTCTTTCCGGTCACTGATGTTTGCATTGGGGCTGGCGGTTTTCCTGGTTTACCTGGTGATGGCGTCGCAATTTGAGTCATTGCTGCACCCTTTCGTTATCTTATTTTCCATTCCGCTCGCAGCCATCGGCGTTGCGTTGGCGCTGTGGTTGACGGATACCCGATTGAGCGTCATCGTTTTTATCGGCCTGATCATGCTGGCCGGGATCGTGGTCAATAATGCAATTGTGTTGGTGGATCTGATCAACCAGCTGAGGGAGCGTGGTCTGGATCGACTGAATGCTATTCGCGAAGCCGCCAGCCTGCGTCTGCGCCCGATCATGATGACAACGCTGACCACGGTTCTGGGGCTGTTTCCGATGGCTCTTGGGCTCGGTGAGGGGTCGGAGATGCGCACGCCCATGGCGGTCACCGTGATTGGTGGCTTGCTGACCTCGACATTTCTAACCCTGGTGGTTGTTCCGGTCATGTATTCCCTGCTTGACCGCCGCAAAGATAAACAGCTTGACGCATTGAGCACTGCGGAGAATGGTCACGGCCCTGAGGCCAGTCAATCGCGCGTTATCCCGGCGGGCTGACGATGTCTCCCGCCCAGTTTGCACTCAAACGCCCTGTCACGATCACCATGATCTTCGTGTCGATGATAGCGGTTGGTTTGGTAGCCTCGCGCCTGCTGCCGCTAGAATATTTTCCTGCGGTTGATATACCGTTTATCGGTATTGAGATTCCGTACCAGGGATCCACCCCCGAGGAAGTTGAGCGCGAGATCACCCGGCCGGTTGAGGAAGTCATTGCCACCCTGGCAGGTATCAAGCGGCTCGAATCCCGATCATCTTCGACCGGGGCCTTCATCGAGGTCAATTTTGACTGGGGTGAAGATGTTGCTATCAAAGCGGTAGAGGCACGCGAACGCGTTGAGGCTATCCGTGATTCACTTCCCGCGGATGTTCGGCGCATCAACGTATTCAAATTCAATTTTACCGATCAGCCGGTGTTGAGAATGCGTATCTCCAGCGAAAGGGATCTTTCCGGCGCCTATGACATGCTGATGCGCAAGCTGATCCGCCCGCTGGAACGTATCCCGGGTGTGGCAAGGGTCCAGTTGGAGGGTATCGAGCCGCGTGAAATACGAATCGAGTTGATCGCAGACCGTGTGATTTCCCACGGCATTGATCTTGTCCAGTTGCAGCGCCGTTTGCAGCAGGTCAATTTTTCCGATTCCGCCGGCCTGATCCGGGACAATGGTATTCGTTACCGCGTTAACCCAAGAGGCGAACTTCGCAGCGTTAAAGAATTCGAGGCACTCGTCATCAACGATGAGGGCCTGCGTTTGAGCGATATCGCAGATATTCGTTATGACAGCAAGAAACGCACCTATGCACGCCACCTCGATCGTAAGTACGCTATCGGCGTCAGCGTTTTCAAGGAAAGTGGCGCCAACCTGGTCGAGGTGGGCCGCCAGGCTGCAGAAGAAGTGAAGCGCATTGGCCAGAGCGCTGAAATGAAGGGGATCAAGCTGTTTTACCTGGATAATCAATCCGAAGGCGTGACTGAGTCGCTCTCCGAGTTGCTCAAAGCAGGTCTGATCGGCGCCTTGCTTTCCCTGGTGGTGCTGTATTTCTTTCTGGGGCATATCCAGACCACGTTGATGGTTTCGCTGGCCGTGCCGGTTTCGATCACAATCACCCTGGGCGTGATGTATTTCCTCGGCCTTTCATTGAACATACTCTCCATGATGGGGTTGATGCTGGCAGTGGGAATGCTGGTAGACAACTCGGTCGTTGTCAGTGAGAGCATTCACCGGGAACATGAAAACTCGCCGGATGATCCGGAGGGCGCCGCTTTACGCGGCGTGCGTGCGGTCGGCACGGCGGTTGCCGCAGGGACGCTGACCAGCGCGGCTGTATTCCTGCCGATCATCTTTGGTGAGCAGGATGACATTTCGATATTTCTGACCCACGTGGCCGTCGCCATTGTTGTTTCTCTGGTTGTTTCGCTGTTTATCGCCCAAACCGTGATCCCGCTCCTGGCAACCCGCCTGGACCAGCCTTCATCAGACAATCAGAACAAGTGGGTGGAACGATTCAAAGAACGCTACGTGCGCCTGTTGAGCTGGACACTCAGGCATCGATGGGCGGCGGCGGGCCTGGTGGTTCTGACCCTGGCCTCGGCCGCGATCCCGATGTCGATTGTTAAGACCGACATGTTTCCGATGAATCAGACGCGCCAACTCTACCTGAGTTATCACCTGGACGGCCATTACCCACTGGAAAAAATCAAGGAGTCTGTCGACCGCATAGAAGAGTACCTGTATGCCAACCAGGAAGAGTTCGAGATTCGCGCCGTGTACACCTACTACGATGAAACCGGTGCGTCCAACACCCTTTCGGCGGTGTTGCTGACTGAAGATGACAACTCAAAACTGTCTTCGGAGGAAATCAGCAAAAGAATCATGGAAGGGCTGCCGAAAATAGCGATTGGAAGGCCCAGTTTCAGCTTTGAGCGCACCGGCGGCGCAGACAAACTGAATATCACGCTGATGGGCTCATCCAGCGAAAAATTAAGAGACCTGGCCGAGGACGCCGTGCGGATTCTCAGCACCATAGATGGAATCGCCAGCGCGGTTTCCGAGGCAGGTGCAGGAGACCAGGAAGTCCAGATTCGTGTGGATCGTGAGAAAGCAAACCTCCTCGGATTTTCCACGCAGGATGTCTCCCAGGCGGTCGCAATCGCCCTTCGCGGGGTGGATTTACGTGAGTTCAAAGGCGAAGAGGGTGAAGTGCCGGTAAGACTGCAATTACGGGAAGAGGATCGCGAAAACCTGTCTGACCTGAAGGACATCAAGTTGCGCAACGCGGCCGGACTGCAGGTGCCTTTAATGGCGCTGGTGAGTTTGTCTGAGAACAGCGGTCCAACGCAGATCCGCCGGATCGACCGGCAGACGGGTTTGCGAGTCACCGCGCAACTGGATGGGATAACACCTGAAGAAGCGAAAGAAAAAATCAAGGCCCGGATGGACCTCATGCAAATGCCCAGCGGATACGACTGGGCCTTTGGTGGCGGATTTGACGATGATGAAGAAGCCATGAAGAAAATGTTGTTCAATATCCTGCTGGCTATCGCCATTATTTACATCGTGCTGGCCGCCCAGTTTGAATCCCTGATCTATCCGGCAAGCATGATCTGTACGATTATTTTCTCGGTTATTGGCGTGTATTGGTTCTTCATGATCACGGGGACCACTTTCACACTGATGGCAATGATCGGAATACTGATCCTGATCGGGGTGGTGGTGAACAACGGGATCGTGTTGATCGATCACGTGAACCAATTGCGCCTGGGTGGCCTGTCACGGGAAGACGCACTGGTGCGGGCCGGGCGGGAACGGCTGCGCCCGATCCTGATGACGGTAGGTACCACCGTGCTGGGCCTGACGCCCCTGTGCATTGGAACAACACAAATTGGCGGAAACGGTCCGCCGTACTTCCCGATGGCCCGAGCGATCGTTGGCGGATTGATCTTTTCAACTTTCGTCAGCCTGGTTTTGCTTCCTACCATTTATTCCTGGCTGGACATCATCCGGCATTGGCCGCGGAAACTTTTTCACCTGTTGGGCCGGTGGTTGAAGCCGGTACTGCGCGGCCTGGCCTGGCCCGTACGAAGGCTGACCCGCGGATCAAAGTCTTCGCAGGAAACGGCCTGATCAAACCGATCCAAAACTCGACTAGTGGTAGCCCTGTAGTGCTGCCAGCAAGTTGGCGCCTTGCGCATCCTTGAGCGCAGCACAAAGCCGAACACTTTCAGTAGCCTGTGCCAGGTCGCGTTCATAGCCGGGGATCATGTCAGCACGTGACTTAACAAACGTTTCCCATTCGACGGCCTTGTCCGCGCTGCAGAAGCTTCCCCCCAGTTGAGGCACGATACGAGAGCGGAAATGCTCGGGAATCATCTCTATGATGACCTTGTCATTTTCAATTAGCCAGACGTATGTCAAATCAGTGGTGGCATTACGGGCCATCTGCCGGAACAAGATGCCAACCAGATCATTGCCTTGAAAGTTACCGGCCAGCACGGCTGCCTGGAGTTTTGCAACCAATACCGGATCTTCCGTTCGAGCCAGGGCGCCAAAAGCCGCGTCTCGAAATGCCGGGTCTTCGGAAGCCAGGCCCTGGACCAACAACAGGTCGAAGAAGGGTTCACCCAGGTCCTGTACACCCACGCTCAGGGTCGTTTCCATTTCGTCAACGGGAACAGCCGATGGGTCTGCTTCACCATGCAGGCCAATCCGGGCTGCGGCCTGCTCAGCCAGTGGTCTGCGTAGTTCCTGGTCTTTTGCAATCACGATCAGGAAGCGTTGCATGCGCCGCCTTAAAAGTTTCGAACCCTCGTCGTCAGCACCGGCCAGTTGATCAAAACGGGGTTTCACCATGTTGCGCAGGCTGGGCAGAATGCTGTCCAGATCTTCATTATCCCAATAGTAACTCATGAGTTCCAAATTACCCATGGCTGCAGCCGCCACATCCCAGGCCGGGTGGTTAACCAGTGTTGCCATGCCGCCGACTACACTGTTGGCGTTGGCTTCTCCGGCCAGGAAAGACGCGTACAGACTGTCCACCAGCACCAGGGCCTCTGAAGCCGGCAGTGTTGCAGAACCTGCCACCAGCCCATCAAGCCAGGACTGGTTCATGGTGAAGCGGTAATAACCGGCGCCGTCTGCATTGGGGTGCAACTGGCTGGGGCACGCGTCAGACTCCAGTTGTATGGTTTGTTTGCTCTCCCTCAACATGGCGCAGGTGCTGTTGCGGGCGCCATCGGCGTCATAACTTACACACATGGGGACCAGCCACTGGCTGGCACCGGGGTCAATACTCGAACCCAGCGGCGCATATCGTGACTGGCTGACTTCGAGCCGTGGTTTTTGACCTTCTTCGCAAATGACTTCCGCAGAGATCAGGGGCACGCCGGGTTGTTCGATGAATGACTTGAAAGCGGCGTCGATTTCACTCACTCCGGACCCCTCGGCCACCGAGGCAATGAAATCGTTGGCGTTTGCCGAGCCATCGGCGTGGCGTTCCATGTGTAATTGAATGCCTTTCTGGAAGCGCTCTTCACCAATGTAACGTTCCAGCATGGCCAGAACTCCGCCACCTTTGCGGTAGGTGATGCCGTCGAAAGCGCTCATGATTTTGTCGTTGTGGTCGATCGGTTCGCGGATTTCACGGGCGGCGGCCAGGGAGTCATTATCCATCGCACCGAGCGCACCGCTCAGGGTTCTACGGTCGAATTCACCCTCGGGCCAATAGGAATTAGCGGCCTTGTTCATCATCCAGGTGGCGAAAGACTCATTCAGCCAGATATCGGTCCACCAGTCCGGGGTGACCAGGTCGCCGAACCACATATGCGACATTTCATGGGCGTGAACTACTGTATACCTGCGCCTCTGGTCCAGAGAGGAGTCTTCATCCATCAGGATCAGCCCTTCATCGTAGGTAATGGCGCCAACGTTTTCCATGGCGCCACCGAAGCTTTCGGGCACCGCGATCAAATCCAGCTTCCGGTACGGGTAGGGTGTGCCGAAGTACTCCTCAAGAACGGTTAGCAAGCCTGCTGTGTGCTTAAGGGCGTACGTCATCCGCTCACCCAGGCCGCGTGCAACCAAACCTCGCAGGGGGACGGGACGGTCGCGGATGTCGTTTGGGGGAATTGAGCCAATATCCACCAGGTCGTAGGGTCCGATCGCAAATGCCAGCAGGTACGTAGGGAGTGGGCGGGTCGTTTCAAAGGTCCGGCGGACAAACCCGTCATCCAGTGTCTCGAGTGACTTTTCGGGCGTGGTGGTGATCGCCACGTCGTCGGCTTTGGTGACCAGGGACAGATCGAAAGGTACCTTGAAGCCCGGATCGTCAAAGCCCGGGAATACCTGCCGGGCAGCAATGGGCTGAAACTGCGTGGCAGCATAGGAGTCCTCACCTCGCACAACTTTGAACAGCGCATTGGTGGAGGTATTAAACGGTGCGCTGTACTTGAGGTGCAGGGTCGCATTACCCGGCTCAACCGGGTCGGCCAGGGTGATCAACGCCACGCCGGATTCCAGTTTTTCCTCGTAGGTGGCTTCAATTCGCTCCGCTCCAGCACTACTCAGCCACACTTCTTCAATCTGCAGGTTTTTCCCATGCAGCCATATCTGGTCGCGCGGTTCACTAAAGGTGACATCGATTTCCGTCAGCCCTGAGAAACTATCCTGCCGGGGGTCGACCCTGAGCTCGATACGGTAGTGACTGGGCACTACGGATTTATCGAGACGGCCTACCGGTGCCTCGCCTGCGTCTGCGACTACGGGTGCCTGAGAGCTTTGTTCAACCGGGGGAGTAACTGATTCCGAACAAGCGGTGAGGATGGTGGCCGTGATAATAATGAAGACAGCAGACTGAAGAAATCGGGTGTTTGGCATGAAGGATCCTTTGTGTGTTTTGTCGTTTACAGAACCCGCTTTGACGGAACGGGCGCATCATTATAGGTCAGAGGCAGAATTTTTCCTGTAATCCTCTTCAAGCAGGCCCAGCATGACGCTGTCGTGCCATTTGCCGTGCACCCGCCAACGATCGCGAAACAGGCCTTCACGAGCAAAACCGAACCTTTCCAACAGGGCCAGGCTGGGAATGTTGTCCGGGTCGGTATCGGCCTCCATACGGTGTAACTTCAGCACCTCGAAGGCATAGTCAAGCAGCCACTCCATTGCCTCTGTCATGTATCCCTTACCCCATTGCCGCCGGTCCATGACATAACCGATTTCAGCGCGCCGGTTCTGTTTGTCGAGCTGAAAGAGGGTGATTTTGCCGACCACGAGGTTCGAGTCCGACAGTGCAACCCCCAGGCAGATGCAGTTATCCAATTCAGACCATTCAATGTCCTGCTTAATCAACGATTCTGCTTCTGCCATGCTGCTGATCGGTTCTTTCGACCAGTACTGCATTGTCCTGGCATCGGAAAATATACCCAGGAATGCGCTGCTGTCGCTCATTTCAAGCGGCCTCAGAAGTAGCCGCTCGGTTTGCATCTTATTTGCTTTTCTGGCTACGCGCATTGGAGGATCCTTCGATTCTGAAATTTTGGAGGCGCCAGCATGAACCATGGGTGGCGCAAGTTCAAACGTGCAGTGACATCAACAAAAATCCCTGGACTTGCTTTGCAGGCTGCCGGCGAGGTGGCTGAAGTCGTGCACCCGGTCGGCGATCAGGTGGTGGACGTCGCCGTCGGTTTCCAGCACCCCGTCCACCGCGAGCACCGAGGCGGCCAGGATTTCGGCGCGTTGTTTTTCGAAAAGGCGCGGCCAGACCACGACGTTAACAAAGCCGGTTTCATCCTCCAGGGTCAGAAAAATGGTTCCACTGGCAGTCATTGGCCGCTGGCGCATGGTGATCAGCCCACAGGCGCGGACACGGCTTCCGTGCGGGCGTTTGCGCAGTTCCTGTGCGGTAATGGCCCTTTTGCGCCTGAGGATAGGCCGCAACAACGCGATCGGGTGGCGGCCCAGTGTCAGGCCGGTGCTGGCGTAATCAGCACGTATTTCATCTACCTCCGAGGGTGGCCGGATACTGTAGGTGGCCTGGCTCCGGTTTTTACTCTGCAGGCTTCGCTTAGGCGCCCTTAACAGGTCGTCAACAGGCTTCTCGGTGGCGGCAATTTCCCAGCGTGCGCGGTGCCGGTGGCCGGCCAGCCCGCGCAGTGCGGCTGCCTCGGCCAGTACGGCCAGGTCGTGGCGGTCGAGGCCGGCCCGAGAGGTGAGGTCCTGCACAGTGGAGAACGGCTGTTCCTTGCGTGCCTGCTCCATGCGGCGCGCACTGGCTTCACGCATGCCTTTAGCCATGCACAGGCCGAGCCGCAATGCCAGCGAGTGCTGGAATGGCTCAAGCGCGCAGTCCCAGTCGCTGTAACGCACATCTACCGGCAGGACCCTCACGCCGTGACGCCGAGCGTCCTGAACCAGTTGTGCCGGTTGGTAAAAACCCATCGGCTGGGAGTTGAGCAGAGCACAGCAGAAGGCGGCGGGGTAGTGACGCTTCATCCAGGCGGAGACATACACCAAAAGCGCGAAGCTGGCCGCGTGGGACTCGGGAAAGCCGTACTCACCGAATCCGCGAATCTGCTGGAAGATCTGCTCGGCGAAAGCCTCGCTGTAACCGCGCTCCAGCATGCCGTTGACCAGCCGCTGGTGCATGTGCTCCATGCCGCCCCGGCGAGCCCATGCCGCCATTGAGCGCCGTAATATATCAGCTTCCGAACCACTGAAGCCGGCAGCTACCATTGCGATCTGCATCACCTGTTCCTGGAAGATCGGCACACCCAGCGTCCGCTTCAGCACGGCCTTCAATTCCTGGGAGGGGTACTCGACCCGTTCGGTGCCACGCCGCCGCTGCAGGTAAGGGTGCACCATGTTGCCCTGGATCGGCCCGGGACGGACGATGGCAACCTCGACCACCAGGTCGTAGAAGCAAGCCGGCTTCAGTCGCGGCAGCATCGCCATCTGGGCACGGGATTCGATCTGAAACACCCCGATGGTATCGGCCTGCTGGATCATCGCATAGGTTTCCGGGTCCTCGGCCGGGATAGCAGATAAAAGGTTCTGGCCCCCTTCTTCTCCCTTTATTAAGTCCAGGCAGCGGTGGATCACCGTCAACATGCCCAGCGCCAGGCAGTCGACTTTCAGCATGCCCAGGGTCTCAAGGTCTTCCTTGTCCCACTGGATCACCGTGCGGTTTGCCATCGCTGCATTTTCGACCGGTACCAGGCTGGCCAGTGGGCTTTCCGAGATTACAAAACCGCCCACGTGCTGGGACAGGTGGCGTGGGAAACCGATAAGGGACTGCACCAGGTGAATGAGTTGTCTTATTTTCAACTTGTCCAGCTGAAAGCCCTGTTGGCTGATTCGCTGCTCAAAGTCTTCCGGCTTGTCCCACCAGGCCGTATTACGTGCGAGTTCATCGACCTGGGCCAGCGAAAAGCCCAGCGCCTTGCCAGCGTCGCGGATCGCACTCTTGGGCCGGTATGTGATTACCGTGGCGGCCAGCGCGGCGCGATCACGGCCATATTTGCGGTAGATGTACTGGATGACCTCCTCACGACGCTCGTGTTCGAAGTCCACATCGATGTCGGGTGGTTCATCCCGCTCACGCGAGATGAAGCGCTCGAACAGCATGTTCATGCGCGCCGGGTCGACCTCGGTGATGCCAAGGCAGTAACAAACGGCGGAATTTGCCGCCGAGCCGCGTCCCTGGCACAGGATGCCCTGGCTTTTTGCGAACTTGACGATGTCGTACACCGTCAGGAAGAAAGGTTCGTAACGCAGTTCCTCGATCAATTTGAGTTCTTTTTCGATTTGCTGACGTAATTTCCCACTGATGGCCGTCTGCCAACGCTCATGGATACCTGCTTCGGTGAGATCGCGCAGGTACCCGATAGCCGTCATGCCTTCCGGGACCACTTCGCGCGGGTACTGGTAGTGCAGTTGCTCCAGCCGGAACAGGCAGTGTTCAGCGATGGTTGCACTTTCTTCCAGCAATTGCGCGGGAAACAGTTGCGCCAGGTAGTCCCGGTTGCGCAGGTGGCATTCGCCGGAGGGCAGGGCACGGTACCCCAGTTCCGACACGGAACAGCCATGGCGGATCGCTGCCAGTACATCGTGCAGCATACGTCGGGAGCGCGCATGCATCTGTACGTCGCCACAGGCGGTTACAGGAAGTCCGGCAGCCCGGGCGGTGGTGCGCAGGCGATTCAGGCGCCTTGCGTCATCCGGGCCAAGTTGCAGGCTGATTCCCAGCCAGCAGCGGCCGGGGAAAAAACCCGTGAGCCAGTGTGCGGTCAGCACGTCGTCTTCATCAGCCGGCAGCCATAAGGCCAGGCAGTGGTCGAGACCGTGCTCAAAACTGGAGTCGGGCAGGGCGTACTCACCTTTTGGGGCGTTGCGCCGCCCACGCGTTATCAGTGTGCAGATTTGGGTATAGCCTGCGTGATTCCGGGGTAGTAAAACCAGCCGGGAGCCGTTTTCCAGCTGAAAACTGCTGCCCGGAATCAGCCGGATGGGCAGGCCGCGCTGCGCGCAACGTTGCGCTTCTTCCAGTGCCCGCACCACGCCCGCCAGCGAACACTCATCGGTGATTGCAATGGCGCTGTAGCCCAGTTCCGCCGCGCGCGCGACCAGTTCCTGCGGGTGTGAGGCACCCGTTAGAAAGGTGAAGTTACTGGTGCAGGCCAGTTCGGCGTATGGGGGTGAGTGTTTCATACTGTAATAATATACAGTATAAATGTAAGGTGGTACCCACTCCTCCTGTGGGGTGGTATGAGATCGCGGCTAAGGCGCCTCCTTACAAGTAAACGGCTTGGAAGCGGGCCAATAGTTGATCCTCTGCATATAACTCAAGGAACAGCCCGCTGATTTCATACCGGGTGGTGGTGCCCAACGCAGCCAGAAAGTCGCGTTCCGTGTCCATTGCCGCCTGTGGGCAGGCCATCATGGTTGAGCCGATTGCCGCGAAAGTCAGGGTGTTTTCGGCCGTTTCAAACCGCCCGAAGAAATTATTGCAGCCGGCATTGCCATGGCTGCGTGAATCTGCCGAAGCCAGGATCATGTGGGCCTCTTTCATGTCTTGCGGTGTATTAACCACTTTGCCATCTATTTCGACCAGCCTCCAGTAAGTACCAATGAGTTCGGCATGGACCGTTGGCGCGCAGGTTTCATCAGGAAGTAAATAATAAGGTTTATCTACTATTAGTTTGATTATATTTGAATTTCCTTCCATTTCAGGACGTTCTAAGAGGCGACCATTCAATTTCAACATTATTTCTGTTCCAGGTTCAATTCCGGAATTTAAATACGCGCGTTCCAGTTCTATGTATGCGCCTTCCATCGAAACCGGAAAGGTCTTGTTGTTGCGGCAATCACGAAAAGTTGCCGCATCGGCCATGTAACGAAACATGCCCTCTATGGAGGTTAAAGCCAGGCCGGCATCAGCCTCGGCAGCGGCAACCGCAACTTGTTCTTGTTGTTTGCAGCCGATTACGAGCATGATTGGCAGGGTGAAAAGCAGAAACCTCCCTCTTTTCATGATTTGCTTTCTTCTTTTTCTTCTTCTGCTTTGTTCGCCACATCCGCAGCAACCGGCACCTCACGTGAAACGGCCCCGGTGAGAATCAGTTTCATGCCTTCCTCGAACGACATATCCACCGGCGTCAAGCAGGAACGCGGCAGAAACAGCGTGTATCCACCGATTTGGAAACTCATGGGCAGGTAGACTGCAATGGGTTCTTCAACCATTAGATTTATCGGAAGCCGGCTGAAATCTTCACGTGTGACGAAGCCCAGTTGTTCGAACTGTTGCCCGGGAATTCTTACCAGTACCACCTTGCTCATGGCCATCTTGCTGTCCGGACTCAGATAAGCGATGAAATCCTTGAGTGCCGAGTAAATGGTCTTGACCAGGGGCAGGCGATTCAGAATGGTGTCGCCCAATGCGAACAGCTTCTGGAACAGGATGACGTGAGTCAGCAAACCTATCAGGATAGTCATGGCGACCGCAGAAACAACTCCCATACCCGGGATGTACCAACCTTCGGGCAGAAACCTCATCAACATGCCACCAAGAATCTCTTCAGCGCCACGCGCCATCCACCACAAAATGGCAAGGGTCAGAGAAACCGGTATGACAACTACCAGGCCCTTCAGAAATAATTTACCCAGTACGTTCACGCAGCACGTTCACCTTGTGTTCACTTATGCTTATATATGCTAACGAGTATGCCATACTGATGGCGTATGAGTTTCCTGTTGAGGCCGAAACATGCACAGGAGTTTGAACCTGCTTTTGATTGCGCTGATTGTAGCCGTACTCATATCGGCCTGTGCGTCAAAGCCCATCGTTGATACATACAATACCGATATGGTTCAGTATCAGAAAGACCTTGCTGATTGTGAACATGTTGCCGATCAGGTTGAATCCGGAAAAATCACGGGTAAATCGGCCGCGTTCGGGGCAGGAGTAGGCGCCGCCTATGGTGTTATTGATGGTGACATTGGCGCTGCGACTGCGACGGGTGCGGTCGCTGGTGGGGCAGGTGGCTTGTTAAAGTCAGATAATGAAAAAGCGAAAGTGACCAGGAACTGTTTACGCCATCGAGGTTACGCTGTACTAAACTAGTGTGGTGTACCATATATACGTTACACCACACTAACGGACGGAGTTTTCAGATGCCGACTTTTGAAAGGGCGTCGATAATCTCTCTCAGGAATCGTTCGGCAACGGGGTGTTCCACAGCGAAACGGGTTTCGACCGATTTTGCGCGATCCACGACATTGTCGAATTCGTCGTCAACAGAGCCGGATTCAACCAGGCGATTAATATCCTCATCGAGCTCACGGACCAGTTTCAGGGTTTCCGGGTCCACTTTGTCGGTCTTTTCCAGCGCCTCATGCAGACTATTCAGCAATTCTTGAAGACTCTTTTCAATCATGGATATTCGCTACCATTTATCGGGCTATTGAAAACATCATTGGTGGACTCTACGATTAGCGGGTTAAAATCCCACTTGTCTTTCACCAAGTATGAGCATAGCAGGGTACTCTCTATATGGGCAGTGCAACAATTGAAGTCCGGGAAGTCAGGAGTTCTTCTGATCTGAAGACCTTCATTTCCGTTCCATGGTCCATTTACCGTGACGACCCCAACTGGGTACCTCCACTGAAGATCGAACGCAAAAGCGCACTCTCCCCCAAGAACCCATATTTTTTGCATGCCCGCTGGAAAGCATGGATCGCCTACCTGGATGGAAAACCGGTCGGCCGGATTTCCGCCCAGATCGACGAGCTCTACCTGGAGCGCCATGACGCTCAAACCGGCTTTTTCGGGCTGCTCGAGTCCCCGCAAGATCCAGCCGTGTTTACCGCACTGTTCGGCGTGGAGGAGAGCTGGCTGAAAGACCAGGGCATGCGCACCTTGCTGGGCCCGTTCAGTCTTGGCATCAACCAGGAGATAGGTTGCCTGGTGGAGGGCTTCGATTCACCCCCTTACCTGATGATGGGGCATGCCAGGCCTTATTACGGGGAAGCTATCGAAGCCCAGGGTTTTGCGAAAGCCGAGGATGTCCTGGCCTACGTGCTCAGGGAAGATATGTTCGCCTTGCCGGAAAACATACAAAAGTTGCTGGGGCGCCTGTCCGGTAAGATGAAGTTACGCCAGGTGGACCGTAAGAACATGGCTTCGGAACTGGAAATATTGCGTGATATTTTTAATGATGCCTGGTCTCACAACTGGAGTTTCGTTCCCTTTACCAGGGAGGAATTCAGCGCGGTGGGGAAGGAATTGTTCGCGATCACCCCGCCGGATTTCACCTGGATTGCGGAAACCGAAGGCGAGCCGGCAGCCTTCATGATTCTGTTACCCAATCTGAATGAAGTTATCGCCGATCTGGATGGCAAGCTGTTTCCATTTGGCTGGGCCAAATTATTGTGGCGTCTCAAGGTTCGCTCGCCTAAAACTGCACGGATTGCCCTGATGGGTGTCCGGCAGAAATACCAGCATACCCGCCTGGGCCCGGCGCTGGCTTTTCTGACTATCCAGGCCCTTTACCTGCCTCTTACCAAGCGTAAGCACATGGAAGAAATCGAGATGTCCTGGGTTCTGGAACAAAACCACGCAACGAGGAACATTATCGAAAAAGTTGGTGGTGTGGTGACCAAGCGATACCGTATGTATCGAAAAGAGCTGGACTGATCAGCAAGCGCCGAACAGAAGACCATGCATAAGTCATTCGCTGCGGTTGTACTTGCCGGTGAAAGACCGGGCGGGAGCGATTTCAGTCGCGAATTGGGCCTGGCCGCCAGTGTACTGGTTGATGTTGCAGGCAAATCTGCTTTGGGACGCGTCATTGATGTGCTGGGCTCGAGTGAATCGGTGGAGTCTGGAGTGCTTTGTGGGCCGGCTGAAAATGTATTCCGGGAAAACCCGGAATTTCGACAGATTCTCGAGGGCAGTTCCTTTAGCTGGATGGCGCCGGAGGCTGGCCCGAGCGCCAGCGCACTGGCTGGCGTCGAGCGCATGAACCGTTTCCCAACCTTGCTCACTGCAGGCGACCATGCCTTGCTTTCGCCCGGACTTGTCGATGACTTCTGCTCACGGGCTTGTGAACTGGATGTTGATGTCGCGGTCGGGTTGGTGCCGTATTCGTTAGTGAAAGCAGCTTTTCCGGGGTCTAAACGCACTGTGCTCAAGTTCAGCAATGGTCAATTTTGCGGTTCCAACCTGTTTGCGATCCTCAACCCGAAAGGAAAGGCCGGTCCCGCTTTCTGGACTCTGCTGGAGGCTGATCGCAAGCGGCCCTGGCGAATGGCCCGCAAGGCGGGCATCGGCATGCTGCTGAAATACCTGTTCCGGCAGCTGTCGCTCGAAAACGCACTGGATTCACTGTCCGCTGCCATGGGTTGCCGCTTAGGCTACGTTTTGATAGAAAACCCACGCGCCGCCGTCGACGTAGATTCTGTAGCTGACCGGGACTTGGCAGTGAAAATTCTGCTCAGCGATCAAAAACAGGAGTAACTTCAACTGCGATCTCAGGCCGTGCCACAAGAGGTATCGGGTATCTATTTGCAGGACACGCTCGAGACATCCCTGTGCGCTCTTCGGCTGTTCCCGACAGCCGAAGGTCCTACAAATAGATACCCGATACCTGTTGGAAATGCACAGTCCTAAAATTCCATCGCGGCTAAAGCCGCTCCTACGGGGTTTGTTGGAGCAAATCGTGGAGGTGGTCCGCGAGGCGGTGGCTGAGCGCCAGGATGGTGAGCGTCGGGTTGGCCCATCCGCCGGTGGTGAAAACCGAACTGCCGGCAATATGAAGATTGGCATAACCATGGACGGTGCAGTTTCTGTCTACCACGCCCGTGGCAGATGAATCGCTCATTCGAGTGGTACCCATGTGGTGATATCCACCGATCGGGTGGTTACCCACGGTGGAGTCTACCGGCCAGGTGGCCGTCCCGTCTTCCAGCCAGGGCATGGTTTGCAGTTTACCCAGGCCAAGGCGTTGGAACTCCCGGCCCATGGCACGCGCCAGTTCCAACACAGTGCGCTTGTCCAGGTCTGATAACTGCCAATGCAGGTCGCCTTGCCGGCAGCCCAATGCATCAGTTTTTCTGGAGAGCTTCACGCGGCTGTCTGGATTAGGCGCCTGCTCGGCCCGAGCCATCATGTACAGTTCCATCTGTTTTGCTTTTGCAACGGACCTCAGAAGTGTCATCGACAAGTGCTTTTGCAGCCAATCCAGCAGTCCGCGGTAGACGTGCCAGATCCGGCGATTAGTCTTGGTTGCATTCAGATCGTGCTTCAGGTTCAGGTAAACCTTACTGCCAAGGCCGAGGCCCAATTCCGGGTTGCGTTGAATTTTGAATGTTGCCGCGCTGTTCAGAATGCCCTTGTCTCGCTGTAATGCCTCTGGAGTTACCAGGGCGGGAGCTACGGGAGGTCCGCCCGTGGGATAGCGCTTTCGGTAGTGCGCCCAGTACCAGGCCGGGTCGTCGGTCTCGATATGTGCGATGCGGCCGTGCGGGTGCTCCATGAAATAACGGCCAACCTGGTCGCCGCTATTACCCACTCCGTTTTTCTCTACTTCATCTGATATGAGCAACAAGCGTGCATTCTCAATCGCGCCGCAGGCCAGTACAAACTGTTTTGCCCGGACAATGGTTTCGCGGCCTTCCAGGGTGCGGGCAACCAGCTGCAGTACTGTCCGGGCATTTTCGTCCACCTGTATTTTCACGACATTGGCGTGCAGAACAATCCTGGTATTCGATGCGGCAATCAGGTCGTCAACCTGCGCGCTGTTGAAACGTTCCTTCTTGTTGTCAAAACGCCAGAAAAGGTGTGCAATTTCATCCGGGTCGAAATTGATTGGCTCCAGTTGCAGTTTGTCCCACAGGCCTTGGCTGTAGTCATATTCGCCCAACTCGAGCGAATTATGGGCAATGCGATAGTAAGGTTCCAGGTCGTCCAGGGTGATCGGCCAGCCGCTATGGGGCACCCAGTCGCGCTTTTCAAAATCAATGCGATCCAGGGGCACGCAGCGGCCTCCCCAGATATTGGTGGTGCCGCCAAAGAACCTCAGGCGGGAATGCTCCAGTTCGTAGTACTCCATGCCTTTAGACTCACCAAAGCACAAGTTCTGAGTGGCCTGTTCAAAATCCATTCCGCCGGCTTCCAGCAGGCAGACCTGGTGGCCCTGCCTGGTCAGCTTACGCGCCAGGGCTACGCCTGCAGCACCTCCACCGACCACACATACATCGCTCTGGAGTAACTCCGGTGCCGCCGCTTCATTCAGATCTGTAAGCATGTGATCAATTTACCTTCACTGGGCCGCAAGTGGAAGGGTCACAGACTCGTCTGGAATAGACAAGCACAGCACCTGCGGAATCACTAAATTATGCCTTGGCGCCGTGACAAAGCGGGTGAATTTACACTTTCTGGGCTCAAACCAAGTAAAATCACCCATTGGACATTACCGCCCCGTTGCATCCAGACGCTATGCAACCCGGCTACAAAGAGGTTTTTTTATGAAAGCCATCATTTTAAGTGCAGGCCAGGGTCGCCGGCTGATGCCGCTGACCGAGGTGACGCCAAAATGCTGTTTGCGCCCGGGAGGCGTTTCCATTCTGGAATGGCAGATCACGCAGTTGGCCGTTTCGGGTATCGATGAAGTCGTCGTCGTGACCGGATTTGGACATGATGCCGTTGAAGAGATTACCGACCGTATCGAAGGTATCGAGGTGCGTACGCTGTACAATCCTTTTTTTCGCCTGTCTGACAATCTTGGCACTTGCTGGGTGGCTCGTGGTGAAATGGATTCACCGTTTGTACTCATCAATGGCGATACGCTGTTTGAGGCTGCAGTCTTGCAGCATTTACTAAGCGATGCAGATCATTACCCGATCACCCTGGCGACCGATCAGAAGATTTCCTACGATTCGGATGACATGAAAATATGGTCGGAGCGAGATCGTTTGTGCCGGGTCGGCAAGACGCTGGATTTAAGCCATGTGAACGGGGAGTCCATTGGCATGATGCAGTTCAGCCGTGCTGGCGCGGAGATTTTCGTCAAGAAGGTCGAAGACCTGATGCGCAAAGGCGATGGGCTTAAGCGCTGGTACCTTTCCGCCATTGATGAACTGGCGCAAAGCGGCATCGTTGGCGTTAGCTCGATCCATGGCCTCAGTTGGTGCGAAGTTGACGATCCGGTTGACCTGGCGCACGCAGAGCAGGTGGTCAAGACCTGGCCCGTGCGGCCGGTAAGGGAAAAGGCAGGAAAAGAATCGGCCGAAACCCTGTTTCAGGCGTCTCTTACCTCCCGCAGTGAAAAATAGCTGCTGCCAGCTCAGCTGAATTAAAAAAACCGGCTTGCGCCGGTTTTTTTAGGTCTTTTTCAATCATCAGGCCTGACCTCGATGTGTATCCCGCCATCCCCACCGGCCCGCAAATGGTCTTTTTCGATGTCATATTCAATTTCTCCACCACTCATGGTGTGCTCGTCTCGGGAAATGGAAGCATCACCTTCCATGCGGATACTGTTGGTGCTCCTCTGATAAACAATTTTTCTGGCCTCACCGTTAATGATTGAGGCCTGGCCGTGGGAAATTGTATTAATGAGGATTTGCGCGGGGGAACCGAAAATCTCTATGGTTTCAGGGTCATCCAGCTTTCCGTACAATATTGCCTGGTCCGATGACAGGGACCAGTCGGTGGCCCGCAGCTCAAATCCGCCATCGAAATAGACGATGTCAGACTGTTCATCCATCCGGGCTGCGGACGAACGGATGGTGAGCGTGTCACCGGAAGAAAAACCGGTAATTCGCTGTTCGATCGCGAGCAGAGGAAGAGCAACTCCCGATAAAGCGATTGGGATGACGGTCAAAAGTCTGTATAAGGTTCTACACATGTTATATAAATCTCAATGCTGCCCAGATCATATAACAATTTAAATGGCTCATGATCATAGACCACTATCTCAGGCGTGAAATCAGTGTCCCCTTCCTGGCGGTGAGCTCAGTGCTCGTGGCTATCTTTGTCACTTTCGCCCTGACCCGGTTCCTGATGAATGCCGATGCGAGCTTGCTGATGCCTGCAGAAATCCTGCAGCTGACGGTTCTCAAGGCACTAATATCACTAGAGGTTCTACTTCCGCTGAGCCTGTATATTGCGGTGTTAATCGGGTTGGGCAGGCTGCACACCGATTCTGAAATATATGCTATGCGCGCCAGCGGTATCAGCGAGATGCGCGTACTGCGGCCCATTATTGGTGTCGCGACTATGCTGGCAATCCTGATCGGCCTTTTCTCCGTCTTCGTTCGGCCCTGGGCCTATGCAATGTCCTATGAAATCATGGCAAGAATCGGGGCTGCCACTGAGGTTGACCGCATTCGGGCTGCCCGTTTCTACAATTTTGAAGAATCCGGCCGGACGGTGTTTGTTAAAACGGTAAGCAATGAGGGCGGGCAACTGGAGGAAATATTCATCAGAAGCCAAAAAAATGATGACCTGCAGGTTATAACAGCAAGCACCGGTCAGTTGCATTACCGAGCGCGGCCCGGCCACCATCAACTGATACTGAAGGACGCCAGTGTATACAAGCATGTCGGTGACGGGCCGGATGTGTTTGCTGAACTGGGTTCATTCTCTCTTTGGATACCCGCCGGTGAGCCCAAGCCTGTGGGATACAAGACAAAGTCCAGTGACATGTTCGAGCTCAGCTTGTCGGAAAATAATAAAGACAAAGCTGAGTTTCAGTGGCGGCTCAGCACTCCTGTGTCGGCACTGCTGCTTGCCTTGTTGGCGATCCCGCTCAGCCGGAGCCGCCCGCGTCAGGGCCGCTACGCCCGCATGATGGGCGCGCTGATCATCTATGCAATATATTTCAACCTGCTTGATGTGAGCCGGACCTGGGTGGAGCAAGGGACGGCCACAACCATTTGGTGGGCACCCGGCCTGCTGGCAATGCTGGTTTTAATTCTGTATTTGCCCTGGCAAAAATTATTCCGATCGGGGCCGCTGCGACCGGTATCAGCAAAATGATGCTGCTCGACCGTTACATCTCCTCCAATTTCCTGAAGGGAATGATCCCTGTATTGACGTTGCTACTCGCCTTGTTCAGTTTCCTGTCGTTGGCGGAGGAGCTGGAAGAAGTAGGCAATGGCACGTTCAGACAGATCGATGCATTCCTCGTGGTTCTCTACACCACTCCACGGCTGGTTGTGGATCTGATGCCGGTTACTGCCTTGCTGGGTGGTCTGATGGGCCTGGGTGCGATGGCCAACCACCAGGAACTGATGGCGGCCAGGGCAGCCGGATTTTCAAAAGCCCGGATGGCGAAGCCGGTCCTGCAGGCCACACTGATGGTGGCGGCGTTGGTCGTGTTGATGCAGTCGTTGCTGATCCCCGCCAGTGAACGGGCAGCTTCCGAACTGCGATCAAAATCATTGGAAGCAACATCGTATAATTCCGATGGCAGGTTCAGATTCTGGACCCGAAGTGGCGACAACTTCGTGCATGTGAGCAACGTTCTTTTCAATCGAATACTGCAAGGCGTCGAGATCTACAATACAGATGAAAATGGAAAGCTCAACATGCTGATCCAGGCCAGGCAGGCGACGATCGTGGATGCTGATACCTGGTTGCTGAAAGATGTAACGCGAACACGGCTGTCAGGAATGACAGCCAGTGAAGACCATATTGACAGCATCAGGTGGACGAAACTGCTGTCCCAGGAGCAGACCAATATCCTGATTCTTCCACTGGAGGCGCTGGCGCCGCATGACCTCGTCCTGTACATCAAGCATTTAAGGGCGAACGAACTGGATACCCATCACTTCCGGGTTATTTTCTGGAAACAGATAAGCGTTGTCATCGCAGTTATCGCGATGGGCTTGATGTCATTACCCTTGCTGGTCGGTTCTACCCGCTCAGTGTCGGCCAGTCAAAGGGTCGTTTTGGGTGGATTGATCGGTATTGCTTTTTATCTTCTGCAGCAGGTAACCGGTCACCTGGCCGGCCTGTTCGATCTCATGCCCTCCGGCACGATACTGACACCGGTACTCTTGCTACTGGCTATCGCTATTGCAGCTCAGTTCTGGCGCGGCTTCCGCAAACCGGAGTCTGCCAACGGGACTCAGCCGAAACAGTGAATGAAGGATAATCCCCTGCACCGCTCTCAAGGGTCATCAGGCGCATTCTACAGTCCCAGGCCGAGCTCTTTTCTGCCAGGTCGAAAATACGGTACGAAGCATTATTGATGCCGGAAGCCGAAGCCGTACAAAAGATGCGCGTCGAGTCAAAAATGTGCTCGCGGTTGCTGTGGATATGACCGTAGAGTACTAATTGGGGTGCATGCTGCTTGACGATTGCCCGGAGTCCTGCCGAATCACGCAAGGCTTTACGGCGTTGGGTCATGTCAGGAAATGGCGGATGATGAATGAGCAGGCAGTGAAATCGCGCGTCGCCTGTTGCTTTTTTCAATTCATCGGCAAGCCGCTCCCGCTGGCCTGCTCCCAGTTCCCCGGCGGCAGAAAAAACCCTCGTCACGCAAGAAGTATTCACACCGATCAGTTTGATCTGCTCAAGATCGCGTATAAGCGGGTAACCAGACGTATAGTCGGCATTCCGCGCGCCCTCTGCCGGCAGATAGCTGCCCCAGTGCCGGTACATGTATGAAAGTGAGTCGCGCGCATAGTTGTCGTGGTTGCCGGGCACGAACATTACTTTTTCCGGTGGCCCCAGACGGCGTAACCACTCCGCTGCTTCGATCATTTCGCGTTCCAGGCCAATGTGTACCAGGTCGCCGCTCAGAAGCACCAGGTCGGGCTGATGCGCGCGTACCGCCACGGTCAGCTGATCGAGGACTTCACGGCGATGAATATGTCGCCGATTTTTTAACCAGGAGAGATAACCCGAACGCCGCTTGCCACGCAAGCCCATGAAGGTCAGACCGTCCAGGGTGCTCAAGTGTGGATCAGTTAAGTGGATCAGGCGCATAAGCTTTGCTGACAATGACCAGCCTGACTATAATCGACTGACTCGAATAATGCACCAGAGTAGTAATTCACATAATGACCATTCACGCTCTTGTCCTGGAAGAGACTCCGGTAAAATTATGGGGGCTTTCCGCCTGTGAACGCCTGCACCGGCAGTTGAAAGAAGCCGGAGGCGTGAAGGTGGTCGGTGCTTTATCTGAATTACCTGGTTCCGGCGAAATTCTGTTACTCAATGGGAGCTTCCTGTTTGAGGTCCGTACACTGCTGGGATTGCTGTCGAGGCGCAATTCACTTTTGCGTTACCAGCAAGACGGGATCGTGGCGGCCGCCATTGTTGATGCCGCTAACCTCGATGCCGCCCGGGCCTGCATGGCCGGACAGGACGATACGGCTTTTCCCCCACTGGAATCATTAACACCGAATGATCTCACTGCCTTTAACGAGGCTTTGCGCAGTGCACAAACGCCTTTTCTGGAGCCGGTTTCTCAAGAGCGCAAAGCGGAGCTGGAAACCAGGCTATACGGTAATGCATATCGCGGCATCACGGACCTGGTCACCAAGTTCCTGTGGCCGCGACCGGCAAAAAAGGCTGTGCACCTGGCGGCGACGCTGGGTTTATCGCCGAACATGGTGACAACGGTGGGGCTGCTGCTGACACTGGCAGCCTGTTATCTGTTTCTGAATGGCCAATACTTCGCTGGTCTGCTGGCCGGCTGGCTGATGACTTTCCTGGATACCGTGGATGGCAAGCTGGCCCGGGTTACCATCCAGTCCAGCAAGTTTGGACATCTGTATGACCATTTGATCGACCTTTTCCATCCTCCGTTCTGGTACATATACTGGGGAATGTCATTGAGCGGTCTGGAGCCTGTTTTGGGATTCAGCCAGGGCCAGATGTACTGGCTGATTGTTATTGGCTATGTGCTTGGACGGATTGTGGAAGGGATTTTCCCACTGCTTGGTAATTGCACCATATTCACCTGGAAACCCTTCGATGCCTGGTTCAGGCTGGTGACAGCGCGAAGAAATCCCTGCCTGATCATCCTGACCATCAGCGCAATCATTGGCCGGCCCGACTGGGGCTTTATCGCAGTAACCTTCTGGACCGTCTTGACCACCATAGTGTTGATGCTGCGGTTGTTGCAGGGCCTGGTCGCGAGAATGCACAGTGGGCCTGTGCAATCCTGGCTCAGTGCGGATGATGTAAGGACCGGACCGAATGCACGGGCCTACCGGATATTCGGGAAAACCCGGGGTGCCTATGGGGTATAGCCCAAACAGGCCGGTCAATGAAGAGTTGCGCAATATTGTTGCGGGGCAGATTTCGGGTACCTGCGATTTTCCGGATGAGCAAAGAGACCAACTGCTGAACCAGATCAAGGAACGTTATGGCAAGGGCTTGCTGGCTGTTCTGATTTACGGGTCTTACCTGCGCGGCAAGCGTGACACCTTGCTGGATTTTTACGTCTTGCTGGACGGCTACCGCTCCATGCCCAGAGCCTGGCAAGGCTGGTTGGCCAAAGCCTTACCGCCCAACGTGTACCAGATCCACCACGGCTCACCTCCCAATGAGATTCGTGCGAAATATGCATTGCTGACGCTGGATCGCTTTGAAGATGCAGTCAGTAGTGATTTTCACTCTTATTTCTGGGCACGGTTTGCACAGCCCTGCGGCATTTTGTATTGCAGGGATCAGGCAGTGGAAAGCCGGGTGATCGAGGCTGTGTGCAAGGCGAGTGGTACGTTCGCACGAAGAGTGGTGCCGTGTCTGCCGAAGCGTTTCAATGCCGGGCAGTTATGGGCGCTTGGGCTGAGACTGACCTACCAGTGTGAGTTCCGGTCCGAACCACCCGGGCACGCTGAAAAGCTTTTCAAATACTGGCCGGATTACTACGGCTCGGTCACTTCGGCCCTGGCCGGCCAGGGCACGGGATTCGGAGCCTCTGATGTTACTGACAACTTCGACAACTTATGCAGTAGTATGAGCAGGCGCTGGTCGCCTGTGAGTTGGTGGTTGCGGCGGGTGCAGGGCAAATTTCTCTCGACGCTTCGAATCATGAAAGCAGCCCTGACCTTTGATGGCGCACTGGACTACCTTCTATGGAAAATACAGCGTCATTCGGGGGTCTACCTCGAGCCTACGAAATTGCAAAGAAACTATCCGGTGATTTTTGCCTGGCCGCTACTGTTTCGCTTGTGGCGAAGGGGTGCTTTCCAGTGAGTTCCCCATGCTGAAGCGTGTGTTGAAGAATTTTGGCGTTGTGATACGCGGACGCGGTATCGCGGCTGTTTTTTCAGTAGGCGCGACCGGCTTGATGGCCAACGCTTTGTCGGCCACTGAGTTCGGCCTGGTCATCCTGTTGCACACCTACGTCATGGTAGTTCGGGGTGCCCTGAATTTCAGAACATTTGAAGCTGTTGTACGTTTTGGAATTCCGCTGAACGATTCCGGAGACAAAGCGAGTCTGCGTGGTCTGCTGCGTTCCACCATGCTGATTGACCTGTCTGCGGCGATCCTGGCGACCCTTATCGGAATCATGGCGGCACAACTCGCGGGCAGTTACCTGCAATGGGATGCAGATATGGTCTCCTGGGCTGCGATATACAGCCTGGTCATTCTTTCAACCGCAAATGGCACCCCTAATGGCATTCTGCGGATTTACGATCGTTTTGACGCCCTCGGCGTCCAGCTTACTATTGCCCCTGCGTTGCGTTTCCTGATGGTGGCCACTGCCTGGGCGCTGGATGCATCCAAACCTGTGTTTATCATCGCCTGGGGCTCAGCCTTTGCCGCAGGCCATTTGTACATGTTCGTGCGTGGGCTGGCCGAGCTTCGCGTCCACATGACGGTCGGGCTCTGGAAAGGGTTTAGCTGGCGAGATGTGCGCGAAAGAGAAAGCGATTTCTGGAAATTTGTCGGTGTTGTTTACTGGCAGACGAACATCGATCTCCTGCCAAAGCACGTTTCAGTCCTGCTTGCCGGTGCTCTTCTGGGCCCCGCCTCAGCAGGCCTGTTTCGACTTGCGCGTGAATTTTCGACCGTGTTGACCCAACCCGCGGTAACCCTGCGCGAAGTGCTGTTCCCGGACCTCACCAGGAGTTTTCACGCTGAGGATGGTGGAATCCGTTCAGTTCCGTTCCGGGCCGCGATAATCGCAGGTTCTGTAGGCCTGGTTTTCGTCATTATCTCCCTGTTTTACGGGAAATCTATGCTTGGCATCATTGGTGCTGAATACGTTCCCGCCGCGGCTTTACTCAGCCTGTTGTTACTGGCGGCATCGTTCGACCTGGCCAGCGCATCGTTACGTGCGGCAGCTTACGCAATGGGCCGGGCAGGTACAGTGCTGAACATTCACATCGGGGGCATTGTTACTTATGTTTCGATGTTTTTCCTTTTAACCCCTTCCCTGGGTTTGAAGGGGCCTGGATTGGCTGCCGTCTTTGCATCCCTGTTGGCGCTGGGTTTGACTGCCTGGCTGGTCGCGAAGATATCGGAACAGGAGCCAGGCCCTAAATCAGTTGTTTGAGGCTTGAAAAAGCTTCGATGATTTGCTCGATCTGACGCTCCGTGTGGGCGGCGCTAACGCTGCAACGAATGTAGCTGTGCTGGTCGGGTGATGCCGGAGGCACCATCAGGTTGGTGTATACGCCTTTTTCCAGCAGCTTATTCCAGAAGGGCAGGGCAATCTCTTTCTCACCCAGGCGCACGGCAAGTACCGGGCTGACATCCGGGCCAATCTCAAAGCCGCGAGAGCTGAAACCTTCGTACAGGCGTTTGGCATTGCGCCACAGGGCCTCACGCAGTTCGGGTCGTGTTTTTAGCTGCCGCAAGGCTTCGTGGGTACTGGCGATAATTGAAGGGCTTGACGAGGCTGTGAAGATGAATGGACGGGAAACGTAGCGAATCAGTTCGAGTTCCGGGTGGGGACTGACACAGAATCCGCCCATAGCTCCCAGGCTCTTGCTGAATGTGCCGACGAAGAAATCGACCTGGTCCATGACGCCCTGCGCTTGCGCAACACCGCAGCCTTGTTCACCGTAAACACCCAGAGAGTGTGCTTCGTCGACCAGTAACAAAGCGCCATATTGTTTCTTCAATTCCACGATCTCGACCAAAGGGGCACAATCTCCCAACACGCTGAACAGGCCTTCAGTAATGATCAGGCAGTCCTGCGCCCGGTCTGCGAGGCGCTGAAGGCGTTTCTCGAGACTGCTCACGTCGTTGTGCCTGAAACGGAATATATCCGCGCCACTCATTTGACATCCGTCATAGAGACTGGCGTGGGCATCAGCATCCAGCAATACTGCGTCACCAGGTTTGAGCAAGGCAACGAGGGTGCCCAGGTTGGCCGCGTAGCCGGTCGAAAATATCATCCCGTAAGGCATCTGGAACAGATCTGCCAATGCTCGCTCCAACGCGGAGTGAGCGGTGAAACTGCCGTTTGCCATGCGTGAACCGGTGGTGCCGGTTCCCTGCTCGCGTAGTGCGTTTCGGCCGGCCTCGACGCAGGCATGATCGAAGGTCAGACCGAGGTAATTGTTGGTGCCCGCCAGTATCGTATGGCGGCCTTCGACGATGCCTTCGGTGGCTGAAATAATTTGTTCGATGACGACTGCTGTGGGATCATGCCCGCCGGCTTGAAGTTGTCTGCGGATGGCCGCAGCGGCTTCAAATTTATCCAGTAACGCCATGTTTACTCCGACGGTTTTTTCAACCCATTACTGACGATCTTGGCCAGATCACTTACCGTGTGAGTGTTGGACAGGCTGTTCATGTCGATCAGGATGTCGAAGGACTCTTCCAGTTCCATCATGAATTCCATGACCTGGAAGGAATCCATGGTGAAGTCGGAGACCAGGTTGGTTTCTCCGGTGATTTCACCATGTGCTTCCAATTCGGGGTGACTACTGGATTCGAGGTAGCTGGCAAGCAAATCCTGGATTTGGCCTTCAATTTTATAATCACGCGTGTTCAATGGGTGTCTCCCTATTTGCTATTTTGGTCGCCGAGGGGTGTCTCAAACAGAGAATCCACACCCTTTCTTAGGCCGATCTGCGGAGACCACCCTGTTGCCTCGATCAAGTCCTTATTGTTGCACAACCAGTCGTCTTGAGTTAACTCCCTGGCCTTTCCGGGCGTCAGCATCGGTGCGTAGCCGAGCAGGCGTGAAACGGCCAGGTTGATATGCCCGGCTCCGCGCAGCACCCAGCCGGGAATATTCAGCCGCCGGTAACGGCCAGAACCAACAATTTCTGCAATCTCATCCCAATCGTACCCGCCGCTGTGACCGTCATCGAGTGTAAAAGTCATTTGGGTGCACCTTTTCCACGCCTGCAACCAGGCCATGACGGCGGTTGCCAGATCAGCAACATGAATTAATGACAGTTTCTGATCCACCGGCCCAGGCGGCATAATCAGGCCTTTGCGGGCCAATTTCAAAACGGGCAGCATTTCCTTATCGCCTGGCCCATATACTGCCGGGGGGCGAAAAATCGTCCATGGAAAATTCGCGTACTTTTTAAGCTCTTGCTCGCCCAGGTATTTACTGTTGGCGTAATCCGAAACGTCCGGTCGGCTGGCGGCCAGGGATGAGATCAGCAGCAGCGGAATTTCGGCGCCTGCCTGGTTCATCGCATCCACTACGGAGCGGACACCATCAATATTTGCACCCCGGAAATCTTCCAGTCGGCGGCCGCGTACAGATCCTGCGCAGTAAATAACCGCAGAAGCCTCTTTTATCGCAGGGGTCAGTCGATCTTTATCTGCCAGGTCGGCAAGCAGTGTGTCGATACCAGCCAGCAGGGAGTCTTTATTTCCAGAGTCAGGTCTGACAACAGCAAGGACACGGTTGTTACCCGCCAGCAGCATCTGTTGCAGATGTTGACCAATAAACCCCGTTGCGCCGGTGAGCAGAACGGGCTTCATCAGTTCAGGCAGTTCAGGCTGTTTTTCGTACGTTACCGAATGCACCAGGCAGGTTAAGTGCCGGCGTTGGCTGCCGCTCCAGGAATGCTTCCCTGGACTGGAAACGGGACAACTTACCAGACGATGTGCGCGGTAATGTACCGGGACGTACCAGATCGATAATGACATTAATGCCGAAATGTTCGTGCATCAGTTCGGTAATCGAATGGGTCAGCCGATAGCGGGCTTCCCCATCGCGTTCCTTGGTTTCAACCACCATAACTGCAAGTTCATCATCACCGAAACCGGAAATTGAGAATGCGGCAACACCACCCAGTCTGACGTTGTCAACACGCTGTGCAACAACTTCCATGTCATTTGGCCAGATATTACGTCCCTTGATGATGATGACGTCTTTGCTTCTGGCCGTGATGTAAATATGCTCGCCAACCCGGTAACCAATATCGCCGGTGTCCAGCCAGCCGTCTTTACTCAGAACGGCCAGAGTGGCTTCTTCATCCCGGAAATAGCCGCTCATGACGCTGGGTCCCTTCAGCAGAATTTCGCCGCAATGGCGCTCTTCGACTTCGTTACCATGCTCGTCACGGATTGAATATTCGAATCTGGGCAGCGTGGGGCCACAATCGACGTAGGCGGCAACGTTTGAGTAATTTGCGTCTACTGGCCGGGCTTCGCCGCTTTTCGACATGACGTCCTGGTCCACGTAATCAATGGACAAGCCGAGGTCCAGCGGTGCAAAACTGACGGCAAGCACGCATTCCGCCATGCCATAGCAGGCGACGAAGGCTTTAGGATCGAATCCACAGGGAGCCAGTGCTTTAGCGAATGCCTGCAGCGGCACCGGGTTGACCTGCTCCGCGCCAACGCAAGCAGCGCGCCATGAGCTCAAGTCGTAACGATCATAGTCCGAAGGACGTAAGCGCTTGGCACACAGGGCATAGCCAAATGAGGGGCTGGATGAAATAGTGCCACGATTGTCCGAGATAAGTTTCAACCAGAGCCTTGGCCGCATGGCGAAGGTCCTTGACGGCAAATAGTCCGAGGACAACTGGCAAATCAGGGGCACCAGGATGAAGCCGATCATTCCCATGTCATGGTAGTAAGGCAGCCATGACACAAAGCGATCTTCGCTGGTTAGCTTCAAGCCATCTTCTGCAATAGCTCGAAGGTTCTCCAAAACCGTTTCCTGATCAATTTCGACACCACGCGGAAAGCGGGTGCTTCCAGAAGTGTATTGAAGATAAGCAGGATCCTTTGGACCGTGCGGCTCCAACTCAACTTCGGCTTCGGGCAGTGCATTGAAATCTTCCGGCGAACCGGCCATCACCAGGTCCAGATCCACGACGGCCTCATTCAAGAACTCAATATGGGTGACCGGTGCTACGGCCACTGCAGCATCACAGCTTTCCAGCATCCGGCGAATCTGATTGACGTAGGCTGAGTGTGCGCCCAGTTGTATTCCAGCCGGCAATGCAAACGGACTCAGGCCTGCATACTGGCAGGCAAAAAAGAAGCGGTGAAACATCGGGTCAGTTTCGGCAATGATACCGACACGATCCCCTCGCTTCAGTCCCAGCCCCAACAGACGCCGGGCCAGAACTCGCGCTTCATCACGTAGTTCACGGTAACTGAGAGCGACCTCCAGCTGACCCCGGTGGCCATAGAAGTTGAAACCGGAATCACCTTTGGCGGCATAGTCCAGTGCATCTGCGAGATTCGCGAATCCCGCGCACCTAACCGGAAGCTTTTTATTGACAGGCGTTGGCTGCATTGAGCTTTCTTCTGACCATTCAGGTCTGCTTTTATGCCCGAAAGTAAGTTTTGAATCCATCATCAAGGGCCTTTGTGGGTCAAAGTGTCCGGATTTTTACAGTCGTAGTCAAGCAATCTAACACCTATTTAACAACTCGTCGGCCGCATAAATGCAGCGGCCCGTGTCTCTGTTAAGGACTGCCTGAACCAAGTGTCTTTGCAGTCCATCAACGCCTGTAATCATCCAACTAATATTGCTACAGGCGAAATTTATGTCATTGAGCGCAATCTTACTTGTCACAACAGGACAACTTATTGACTCAGATTCTGTTCAGGCTAATTTTCGACGGTATTGTCTTGGGAGCTAATGATACCTGAATATTGGCTTTTCATGTTAATAGAGCGATACTTTTTATTTGTGCGAATACGCGTTTCCCGGGTTCAAGACAAAGTTTCTCGGCAGATTTTCGGGTGATACGGGCCAGTATCGGAACTCCTGCGGCCAGCAGCCGTACTGTCACCTGGGCGTCTCCGGCAGACTGGACGGCATCGATTTTTGCCGGAAGTATGTTGAGAATACTGGTATCTGACTGATGTTCCAGGGTGATACTCACGTCGCGCGCTGCCAATCTTAATCGCGCCGGTTCTCCCACCGCCAGGGCCGCATGAGTTATGGCAATCCGGCCGCCTGCGAATTCCAGGTAGGTCAGTTGATATTCCTCTTCGTGAGCAGCCACAACCGCTTCGATCACGCAGGCTGCATCACTGCCCCGCGCCAGGGAAAGGTCGAGCCGGGTAATTATCTCGTGAACGTCACCGCTTGCCACGACCTGGCCGGACTCCATCAGCACCAGGTGGTCCGCCAGCCGTGTAATCTCATCCGGCAAGTGGCTGACAAGAATTATCGGAATGTCCAGCTCGCGGTGCATTGACTCAATGTACGCAATGATCTCTTGTTTGTGACTGACATCAACGGCGGCCAGTGGCTCGTCCATCAATAACAGATCAGGGCTGACGGCGAGCGCCCGGGCAATAGCCACCCGTTGCCGTTCACCACCGGACAAAGTCGCTGGCTTGCGTTCCAGCAGCGGCCCGATTTCAAGTAATTCGATGGCGCTGTCCAGGGAAACCCGCGGCACGCCCTGCGGTATGCGCTTCACACCGTATTGGAGATTGCCCTTGACGCTGAGGTGATCGAACAGGTTTGCTTCCTGGAAAACATAACCGAGTGAACGGCGGTGGGGGGGAAGGAAATCCTGTTGATTCTGCCAGACTGTGTCCCCTACCTTGAGGAAACCGCCGGCGTGGCGTTCGAGTCCGGCAAAGGCGCGCAGCAGGGTGGTTTTACCACAACCTGAAGGCCCGTAGAGGGCCGTGACGCCGAGCGAGGGAATCTGCAGGTCAACGTCCAGTCTGAAGTCTCCCTGATCAATGCAAAAACGGGCTTCGATCGTCACAGTCGAACCATTCTGAACCGGCGGTTCAAACCATAGACCACGACGAGCATCAGGAACGAGATGATTAACAGCGTGACAGACAAGCCGTGTGCCTGTGCAAACTCAAGTCCTTCAACGTGATCGTAAATGGCGATCGACGCCACCCTGGTCTGTCCTGGAATGTTCCCGCCGATCATCAATACAACACCGAATTCACCAATAGTGTGTGCGAAACCCAGAACAGCTGCAGTGAAAAACCCCGGGCGTGCCAGAGGTACCGCGACAGTGAAAAATCGATCCACTGGCGATGCGCGCAGAGTGGCAGCGACTTCCAGCGGGCGGTGTCCGATGGCGCTGAATGCGTCCTGCAATGGCTGCACCACGAAAGGCATTGAGTAAATAATCGACCCGATAACCAGGCCGGTGAAAGTAAAGGCCAGCGGTTGCCCGCCGAAAATTTCCAGCAATCCTCCGATCGGCCCATTGGGCCCCAGTGCAATTAACAGGTAAAAACCCAGTACCGTCGGTGGCAATACCAGGGGCAGGGCCACGATGGCTTCCGGTATGAACTTGTAACGCCAGCGTGTTCGCGCCAGCCACCATGCCAATGGCGTTCCGAGCAACAGCAGGATCAAGGTGCTGGCCAAAGCCAGTTTCAGTGTAATAGCCAAGGCCATAATGTCGGCTTCATTCAGCAATTTCATATCCATGGGCGCGAATGATACTAGCTGCTTTGCTGCTGCGAATAAACGACATGAAGGCCCGGGCGGCCTCATTGTCATTCAGCAATACGGCCTGTTGGTCGATAGGGCGATACAGATTTTCGGGAACCAGCCAAAACGAACCCCTGTCAGGCTCGTCTTTTTCCATCAATTGGGACCAGGCAACGAGACCTAATTCGGCATTACCGCTACTCACAAACAGGAAAGCCTGCCCAACGTTTTCACCGCGGACCAGGCGTGCGCCGAGTTCTTGCCACAAGCCGAGAGATTCCAGCAGCTCGCGCGCAGCTTCGCCGTAGGGTGCAAGCTTGGGGTTGGCGATGGCAAGGTGACGGAAATCGTCTTGATTTAATATCTCGCCACGGGAATCCACGTAATCCGCCCTGGTGCTCCACAAAACCAGTTTACCCCTGGCATAAGTGAAGCGGCTGCCTGGTACGGCACGGTGTTCCTCTTCCAGCAGCCTGGGCCGTTTGGAATCCGCGGAAAAGAAAACATCAAACGGCGCGCCGTTCATGATCTGTGCGAAGTGTTTGCCGCTGGATCCGAAAATCAGTGTGGCCCGGTGCTCCGATGCCTGCTCGAACTGAATGGCCAGCGCAGACATGGCGTCCCGGAAATTGCTGGCGGCAGCTACGCGGATTTCGCCGGCAAAAGACTGGCAGGAGGTCAGGGTGAGCGGGATTGCCATTAAAATCGTGCAGAATGTCTTCACGATTTCATTATCAGGCAAAACTGCGTTCTCTGCGATAAATCCGCCTGCTCTGGTGCAGTAACCGGTCAGTCCGGTATCAAGGCGACACGGCTTCCTTGCTGGCCCTGCCTCTACTAAACCAGCCCTTGAGCCGTTGCTTGTTGCGTGCTCTTAACGCGCTGATATCCACGCCGATCGCATACAGTGCGGGCACCATCAACAAGGTTACAAAAAAGGCAAAGAATACTCCGGAAACCAGGGACACCACGATTGGAGTCAGGAACTTCGCCTGGATTGACCGCTCCATCATCATCGGCGTCAGGCCGACAATGGTAGTCGCTGTTGTCAGCATGATGGGCCGGAATCGGACAACGCCCGCCTCGACGATGGCCTCGAGTGGTTTCATGCCCTTATCGCGTAATCGATTGGTGTAATCGATCAGCACCAGGTTGTCATTGACTACTACACCAGCAGCGGCCGCGATACCGAAGTAACTGAAGATGGCCATGGTCATGTTGAGTGCGACGTGGCCGTAAATAGCTCCTACGTAGGCATATGGCATTGCCACCAGGATCAGCAGCGGCTGCCAGTAGCTGCGGAAAGCAACAGCAAGCATGGCATACATGGCGAAGAACGCGATCAGGTACAGACCCATTACTTCCTTGATGAAACGTGCTTCACCCTCGGCCTGGCCAACGGAGCCGCGCTGGATACCCGGATAGCGTTTCTCCCATTCCGGGAAAAAGTTCTCATCCAGGTCTTCCATGATGTCGTCACGAACATTTTCCTTGAGATCGGCGGACACGCGGGCAGCCCGGTTGCCATTCCAGCGTTGAATCCGCTTGATGCCCGGTGCATACACCAGTTCAGCCACGGACAGCAGGGGAACTTCATGGCCATCTGCGGTGCGCACCCGGAAGTGCTTGAGGCTCTCGATGGAACGCCTGGACTCCAGTGGATAATGGACCATGACTTTTACGTCCTGACCTTCCCGTGGCAGGCGTTGAACTTCCTCGCCGTAGTATGCCTGGCGCACCTGGCGGGTGACGTCCGCCATGGTCAGGCCCAGTTTGTGAGCCCCCGGCTTGAGGTTGATTTGAATCTCTTCCGAAGCACTTTCCAGGTTGTTGCGCACGTCATACAGAGTTTCATAAGTACGCAACTTGTCTTCGATATCTTTGACTGCTATGCGCAGTATGTCCAGGTCCGGATGCCGGATTGAAAGTTCAAAGTCCGGACCGTCATCGTTGTGGGTATACTGCACAGAAACCTGCTTGGCGTCCGGGATATCGCCGATCAGTTCCCGCAGCCTGAGGGCCGCTTCCTTGGCGGTCATATCGCGTATTTCAGGCGGCGCCAGCTTAACGATGGCCAACACACTGTCACGGCGCGAACGGGTATACCAGTTTTCGATGAGCTTGCCTTCGCCGCCAGTCCGTTGGTTGACCTCTTCTTCCAGCTCAAGCTCGGCTTTTTGCAATTGCGCCAGAATCTCCAGTGCGCGGCTGTAAGGCGCACCTTCCGGCATTGTGACGTCGACTATGACTTGGTTTGATTCCATTTCCGGCATGAAGGCCTTTTTGACCCAGCCGGTATTGAACAAGCCCATTGCCACCACCAGCGCGGTGATGAAAATGCTGGTTGTCAGGTAGCGCCGGTCGACCGCGAATTGGCCAATCTTTCGATAACGTTTGTGCGCAAAGTGAATAATGCCATCCGAGATACCCTTCTGAAAATGGCCAAACCAACCGAGCAATGCGTCATTGCGCGGTTTCAGACCGGACAGGTGAGACGGCAGGATTAACAGGGATTCAATCAGGGAGAACGCCAGCGCCAGGATCACCACCCAGGTGATGTGTCGCGTGAATTCGCTGGTGGAACCGCTCAGGAACAGCCACGGCAGGAACGCCATGATGGTGGTCAATACGCCGAAGATGACCGGCTTGGCCACCAGTTTGGTGCCCGCGATGGCAGACTCGATTCCACCGCCTTTGCTATTATGCGCCTCGGTATGGATGCCTTCACCCACCACGATGGCGTCATCCACCACGATGCCCAGAACCAACAGGAAAGCAAAAGTGGAAAGCATGTTCAGGGACACACCGACAGAAGGCAGGAACACGAAAGCTCCTGCATAAGCCGTGGCGATTCCCGCAGCAACCCATAGCGCCACAATGGGGCGTAGTGTCAGTACCAGGAAAATCAAAACCAGGGCCAGACCTATGATGGCCGAGCTGCCAATGGTCTTCATGCGGCCCTTGAATTCATCCGCATTATCGGTCCACAGGGTCAGTTTGGCGCCTTTGGGCAGGGTCTCCTGGCGTTTCTCGATCCATTCCCGGATTGAATCAGAGGCCTTGACGATATCCATGGTCTCGGTGGTCATGACTTGCAGCAATACTGCTGGTTCGCCATTTAGCGTCGCGAGAATCGGATTATCCTCAAAACCATCCACCACGGTTGCAACGTCCCCAACGCGGATGATTCCACCGTCACTCGACTGCCGAATGATGATGTCCGAAAATTCAGCCTCGGTGTCCGCCTGGCTGCGTACTTTGAGTTGGTAGGTTCCAACCTCGGTTCGAACCGAACCGGATGATTGATTGATTGAATTATTACGGATCGCAGTTGCGACCTCGTTGAAACTCATGCCATAACGGCGCAATGCATCTTCACTGACCTGGACAGACACCTCTTCACGGCGCACGCCAAATAACTGGACAACCGTAATGGCCGGCAGCACCGCTGCTTCACGCCGCAATTTCTCGGCCAGGCGCTTCAATTCCCGCTCGGTCATATCACCGTGAACGGCAACGCGGATGAATTCGTTGCGATTCACCCACTGCCGTACCCGTGGCGGCTCGATGTCTTTCGGGAACGATGCAATTGAGTCGACACGAATCTTCACGTCGTTCATGAACTGGGTGAAATCCACCTGCTGTTCGGCAAGAATGTACACGCCCCCGTAGCCTTCGGCAGAGGTTGATCGAACCCACTCGATCGCGTCCATGTCGCTGACCGATTCTTCGATGCGGGCGACGATCTGCTCTTCAACTTCCTGTGGTGCCGCACCCGGCCAGGTAACTTCAATTTCCAGCCCGGGGAACTTCACCTGCGGGTCCAGTTCGCGCTCAAGCGCGTTGAAACCAATGATGCCGGACACGAAAATGCCGACCATTAACAAGTTGGCGGCGACGGAATTCCGCGCCCACCATTCAATCAGGCCATTCATTGTTATTCTCCCTTAGCCCTGGGTTGCGCGAAAAACAGGCTCAACTTCCATGCCGTCCTTTGCGTTGGGCAAAGTAGATGTCACGACATGCTCGCCTGAATTTACGCCGCTGGTTACCAACACCCGTTCTTCGGAAGTGGATATGACATTCACGGTGCGAATTTCCAGCCGGTTTTCGGCGTTAATCACGTAAACCTTGTCCTTGTTACGCAATGCCAGGCGTGGCATTACATAAGCGGACTGTTCGTTAACACCCTCGATCTCGGCGCTGACAAACATGCCCACGGCTAAAGGCATACCGTCAGTGGCTCCCAGTCCGTAAGGATCGGAGACTTCTGCGGTAGCGTAAATCAGGCGGGTGTTTTGATCGACCGCGGCGTCTATGCGGACGATCTGGCCTTGCCAGTTGTATTCACGGTTGCCCAGCTTGGCATTGAAAACAACCCTTGGCGCATCCTCCGGGTTGTCTGCCATGAAACCCATTGGCAAATTAAGTTCAACCAGTTGGGCGTCGGTCAACGGCAATCGAACTTCCACCGTGTCAATCGAAAAGACCCGGCCCATCTTGGTACCGGCAGTCACATACTGGCCAATACCTACGTTGCGTTCGCGTACCCGGCCAAAGAAGGGCACCCGGATCTCGGTGCGCTCCAGATTGAGCCGGGCTTGTTGCAGATCAGCCCTGGCTGAACGCAGATTGGCTTCAGCCCCGGCCACCTGGGTGAGGTTGAGGGCGAATCGTGTGGGCTCCTCGGTTTGACGATCGTTGCTCCACTCATCCTGCTTGATCTTGGCGGTTGCAAGCTCACGTTCCAGTTCGGTCTGCGCCTGGGCAACCCGCGCTTCAGCACGAATCGCGGCCAGCCTGTAGTCGGCGTCATCAATCTTCATCAACATGGTGTCAGGTATGAACTCTGCACCCTCGTTGAAACTTTCGGACATGGCAACGATACGTCCGGAAACCTGGGGAATCAGGTCAATCTCGGTCTTAGGTCTGACCTCACCCTGGGTCTTCACTGAGATGGTGACCACTTCTGACTTTACTTCATCGACATAAAGCGAGATCAGGCGGGTTTCATCGTCATTCATTTCCGGCTCTGGTTTCGCTGCAACCAGCACCTGAACAATCGCTATTCCGGCTACAAGCACCAGTACCGGTGCCAACATCTTGAGTATCTTTTTCACTTTTCGTCCTCGCGGTCGGTTCTGATCGGTTTGGTCCGAGTCTATTTGCGTACATAAGACCACAAGCAAACAGGGCAGGCATGGGCCATAAGTCAGTCTCTTTTAAATTCGCGATCAAGCGAATCCCAGAAACCCTGTTGCGTGTGTACTTGCTGTATTGAGACACCTCAATGCCAAAATAGATGCACACACATTATTTATATGACGCAGTGAAGCTAAAAAAGGTTACCGGGGGGTTATTTAAGGAGCCTCGCTTCCCTCGGCAATTGCTCCTGCATTGCCGAGGGAAGCGAGATTCTTTGTTAGGCACCATGGGAGCATCAGGCAAAGATACCATGCAAGTACCAGCCCCGTCGGGGCTTGTATTCGCGGAAAGCCCATAGCGTACTGCCGTGGGGATCACGGACGATAAAATAGTCACGGCGGCAGTCGCGGCCGTCCCACCAGCCGCTCTCGATGCGTTCGGGGCCGGCGAGGATTTCGTAGTTTTCAATCGCGCAATGCCGGGGGTTCGGCAGCAGCCAGGCCGGGCGGTGGGCCAGGGCGATACAGTCCGCGTGCTCATCCAGCGCACGTGGACGCCAGCTGTATTCCGGCCGGTGGTCCTCAACGCCGGTCAGGCCGGTCACCGATTCGTTACCCAGCCGGGCTTGCAGGCGTTCTGTCAGGTGCTCGATGTCCTGGCGTTGTTCTGCCAGTGTGTCCTGGAACAGGCTGTGCTGGCCGGCGTTGAACTTGAGTAATGTGGGAGCTTCCAAGCGGATTTTACGCACGGCTTTTGGCAGGCTCAACCGCTCCAGGCGTTCGCCCAGCACGGTCATCAGGCGGTCTGCACTCTGGGTGGGAGACTGCAGGCCCAGCGTGAGCAGGCTGTTTTCATGATCCTCGTGTCCGAGTTCGACCCGCAATGACTGCACTGCGGTATCACCACCCCGCAGCACGCCGCAAAGCTCTTCCAGCAGGCGCTTCAGAGGAAACAGCAGGGCCTGGCAGTTATGAATTTCCGCCGGCAGTTCCAGCCGTGCGGAAAAAGTTTCAGGAGGCCGGTACAGCGCGCGTGGGTCGGGACGGACACCCATGACCCGCTCGAGGTAGTCGGGCAGGGCAGGACCGAAGCGTCGGATCAGTGCCTTGCGCGGCAGGCGCAGCAGGTCACGAAGCTGGCGAAAGCCCATTCGATCCAGTGCGACCTGTTGCGCGGTATCCAGGTGTAAGTGAGCCAGTGGCAGTGGGCCGAGTTCCTGGCGTGTATGATCAGGGTTGGTGAGATGCAGGCCTTCGCGGGCTGCCAGCCAGGCTGCTTCCGGGGTGGGTGCTGAGCCGGTCATGGCGTGATAACCGAGACGCCCCAGTTCCTGCTCCAGGCGTTTGCCGAGACGTTCCGTGAGGCCGAACAGCCGTTCACTTGCGCCCGATTCCATGAACAATCCATCCCGGTCACCCGGGACGCACACCTGATTGCTGTACTGGTAACACCAGGCGGCCAGGCGCTTCAGGGTGTGCTGCGCTGCCGCCGCGTCACGTTCCACAGCCTGTGGCTTGATGGTCTCAAGCGCGCTGCTTTGACCTCGGGTATGGAGGTCCAGGGCAAGTTGTGGAAGGCGGATCGCCAGCCAGAGCGGTGTTGATGTTGTTTTCTGCAAGGGGTACATGATCCTGAGTTTGACAGCGTGGTTTCTCGTAAGCTGAGAAAGGTTGTGGAATCCACACCGGTTCAGGTGCATGGCTACCACGGCATTTAAGAATATTGATGCGCGTGCCGTAATGATCGCCGGGCTCCAATTGCAAGCGCAATGCAGCGGGTGAAGGCTCCTGGAGTGCGCTCTCCGGCCGGAACAGGAAGGCCAGTTTTGCACTGTTTTCGGTGGCTATCTGCAGTCGGCGGAGCCGGCTGAAGCTAGCCTGCTCCGGCCAGGCCAGCACCGCCCCGCCCCGGCCGCTCCGAAGCGCTTGTTCGCAGGCCCACAGAGAGTCTTTACCGCCGCGCACCACCAGCAGTCGCTCCAGTAGCAGGCCATGCCCCTGTAGGGCGGCGGGGTAGGGTATCCAGGGCGGGTCCACCAGGATCACCCATTGGCCTTGCTTGCCGGTGTCCGCCAGCGCCGGGAACAGCAGCCTGAGCTCACCCAGGCCGGGCTTCCGGGAGATCAGTTCGGTCACTGCGCCGAGCGGCCAGCCATTGCCTGGCAGTCGTGTATCCAGCCTCGCATGGCCGGTGGACAGGGTGCGCTGGCCACGGCTGGCCTGGCGCCCCCTCCATAACTGAGGTGCAGAACCCAGTAGTTTCTCGATGGCGCGTTTTCGGGTCATTCTCAGGAGTAGGAGCAGGCTACGAAAATCATAATTTTGGCCGGATCACGCCCACCCCCAGGCCCTCGATGACCAGTTCCTGCCGGCGCAGGTCCACTTCGATGGGCTCGAAATCGATGTTTTCCGGGAGCAACTGCACAAGGAAACCACGACGTTGGAAGCGTTTCACGGTGACTTCGTCATTCACCCGGGCGACCACGATCTGCCCGTTACGCGCCTCCGGAGTACGGTGTACCGCCAGCAGGTCACCGTCCAGGATGCCTGTGTCCTGCATGCTCATGCCTTCCACCCGCAGCAGGTAATGCGGTTTGTGTTGGAACAGGGAGGGGTCCACGCGATATTCATCCTCGATATTTTCCTGCGCCAGGATCGGGCTGCCGGCAGCCACGCGGCCGACCAGTGGCAACGGTATATTGGCAGAGGCCGGCAGTACGTCCGCAGCCAGTGGCAGCAGGGTGATACCCCGCGCGGCGCCACGCTTGATGCCGATCACGGATTTCTTCTCCAGTGCTCTCAGGTGCGCTTCCGCCGCGTTTGGGGAACGGAAGCCAAAATGCGCGGAAAGCTCTGACCGAGTAGGAGGATATTTATGTTTTTCAATGAATTCAGATACAAAAATAAGAATTTGCTTTTGACGCGGGGTAAGTTTTTTTGCGATCATTGTCCTGTACCATTAATATTTAACTATAAATATATACAGTAATCGGTGTCCGGGCAAGCATATCGCTGCACTTGCAGAGTGTGCGGAACCCCGCGAAACGGTTCACAGGGAGGTGTAAGGTTTATGTTGAACAAATCACTAAGGTCTTTTTGCCTGGCGGCCACTCTGCTGACGTTTGTTGGTTGCACACCGGTCCAGACAAAGGAGGACGAAGGTCCACCTCCGCCGCAAAATCTATTGGGCTCAACCGACGAGTTACAGTTGGTAACGGAGCTATCATTTGACCTGGCCAAAAAATATGGCGGTGATCGTATACTCGTCGTACTTGGAATAGACAACACCTTGCTGATCGCTGAGCAGGATGCTGAGTGCCCCGAAAGTGGGATGCGGTTAACCCAGGCAGACGCTTCGAAGCAGGTCGGCCGTATGCAGGAAGCGGGCATGAAGGTTATCGTGTTGACTTCGCGCGGGCCCGAATGCCGGACGCAGACCCTGCAGGAGCTGAGCCGCAACGGCTTCGGTTTCCAGGCCAGCGCCTGGCCACCCCAAAGCGGCTACCCTGAGTCGTTCTTACCCGAAGGAGGGGGACGCCCAATGATCTACGAGGAGGGTGTTTTATTCACTGCAGGCCAGGACAAGGGTCTTATGTTGACCACTTTGTTGAAAAAAGCCGGTGATTCAGTTCCAGTGGTAATCGTCATGGTGGATCACAGGCAGGATGACCTGAACGAAGTAATGAGGGCGTTTTCCTGGACGGACACCAAGGTGCACGCCTGGCGTTACACCCGCGTGGACGCGCTGGATCACTAAACGATCGCACGTCGCGGGGAGAGACTACCAGCCCCCTCCGCCACCACCACCGCCGCCTCCGCCGGAGGAACCACCTCCGCCGGAACCCGACGATGAACCGGGGGCCGATGAGGCGGAGGATATGGCGGAAGAAAAGGAACTGCTGAAATCATCACCCAGGTGAGTGAGGGCATTCATTCCGTGAAAACGGCCGCTGTACCAGCCGGGATGGTAAGCGGACTGCTGGCGGGCTTGCGCGGGTATTTCACGTGCAAAGCGCTGGCACCAGTTGTTTTCCACGCCGAGTGCATAAGCATACGGAAGAAAAGTTTCGAAAACCTCCGGGGTCAGCGTGGGTGACCGCATCCGGTCCAGCCTGTCCTGCTCGGCCGTATCGAGATACATTTTGAAGCCATCGATTTCGTCCATGACCATGCGGCCAGCGGGTGTCGGTGCACGCATCAGGAACGCGAACAAGCCGTGCAATGACATGGTCAGCACCAGGTAACTGACCCATACCGGCATACCCCCATCGAAAAAAACGGCAATGATTGCGGCGGCGACAGACATCAGTATCGCTGGCGCCAGGTACACGCCGTTCAGGTGAAAAAGGCGTCCCTGGTACTCTTTTTTCAGTTCCTTTTTCAATTCTTTGTGAGCTGCCTGGAATTCCAGGTGATTTTTGTTATCCATCCCGATACTGGAAGACCGGTGCGGGAGCAATGAATCCAGCACGGCTCTTTCACCCTTTGTCAGCTGTGCTTTTGACTCTGCCGGCACCCGCTTGAGGGTAAAATCCTTATCGTTTTCTTCGATGACAAGTTGCCCTTTGACAGCGAGACTGATGATGGCAGAAATAAAAGCATTACGCTCGAATGACATGTCCTTGACGTAAATGCAGGCGGCGGGAGACAAGCCTTTTGGAGGATCGAAGCGAGGGATAATGACTCCGGTTTCGGGATCACGCCCCACTTTATTCCAGGCCCAAAAATACCAGCCCAGTGGTGCCAGCAAACCGAACAGAAGGACTATGGCAGCGGCATTGTCGCCAACAAACCAACGAAATTTTTGCCCCGGGCCTGGTTCCCGGATAAACCCTTTTGGCCATGCGACTACGATGGTCAGGCCTTCCCCGGATTCCAACCCCCGGGTACTTTCGAAACGTACCGTGTTCGCGTCGAGGACCTCAGCGAGGGTGCTGGATTCTTTTAGGCCGAAGGCGCCGGTATAGGAATCCAGTTCAAGCTGGTCTGAAGAAATATCGAACGGCAATGTAATGGTGGCTACGGCCCGGTCGATGGGAAAGATCCAGCCATTACCCACAGCATTGAAATAGAGTTCGTCGTGGTCGTCGAAAAAGCCCAGTTGCCTGTTACTGGCAAAAACCAGTTCGTAATCGTGAATCCCGGGTTCCAGCATACGGTTTTCACTCCCGGCATATACACGGACGCCGTTCGACAAATTTTTCGTATGCCAGGCTTCCGGATTGCCATTCCTGTGCACTGAAAGTGGAACAAAATCCACCTTGATAAAGTTTCCCAGTCGGTCCTGGTAGCGAGTTGGAAAGTCACGGTAAATACCACGCCGGATTTTCCGGCCCTCGGCCCGCACACGGATGAATTCGGAAATCGTTAATTGTCCATTTGCATGAACCCGGATATCGGAGCGGAACTCGAGAATACGTTCGTCGGCCAGCATCGGCGTGGGCAAAAGCCAAGCCAGGACCAGAACCAGTTGGCACAGGAACCGGATCATGATTTGCCCAGGTCAATTTCCGGTGCAGCCCGCTGGCCAGCCAATTCTATCTCGAAAAACGCAGCGGCCGTGAAACCCAACGCCATTGCAATCACCAGGGAAGGAAAGCTCTCCACCAGGTTATTGTTGTCACGGACACTGCCGTTGTAATAACGCCTCGCGAATTGCAATTGCTCCTCGACCCTGACCAGGTTCCGGTGGAGTTGCGCAAAGCCCTCGCTGGCTTTCAGGTCCGGGTAGTCCTCAGCCAGAGCGATCAGACGGCCGATGGATCGGGACAGTCCGGATTCTTCATCTGCACGTTCTGTGAGCCCCATTTTCGGGTTGCCGCGCAATCGAGTCACCCGCTCCAGCACACCGGACTCGTGTGTCATGTAGCCCTTGACGGTCGCGACCAGGTTGGGGACAAGGTCGTAGCGGCGTTGCAATTGCACGTCGATCCCGGCCCAGGCCTCATTTACCTGGTTGCGTATTTTTACCAGGCGGTTATAAACCCAGGCGACCCAGGCCAACAAAATAAGCATGGCGATGAAGATGGCAGCTGTCATGAAAATCCGGGCGCCCGCTCAAAAGGAAACGTCCAGAGCGCCGGCAATGAACCGGTTCAGAGGTGCGGCGCGCCGGAAAGCCTCGGTAACCGCATCCACAAACCCGGGTCCCTTCGCAACCGCTGCCGGAGCCTCGGTCATCACGTAAAAACTCTTTCTTTTCAGGTCCTCGATATGCAGGTGTTGAGCGTCAAAGCCCCGGGGAGGACGTTTCAAAGAGTCCCCCTTGATTCCACCTGTTTCTTTCACTTTTTTGGCATTTGCAATTCTCGCCCAGGAGCGGGCGTTATCGGCGATGTAATCACGGATGAGACTGAGTTGTGGACCCGGAGGGTGCCAGACACCGCCACCGAAGAAAAGTCCATCCCTGGCCAGGTGAACATAGAAACCAGGTGCGTGAGCGTCTTTTCCGGCTTCGTGACGGAATTGTACGCCGGCATGCGTTTTGTAAGGGGTCTTATCCCTGGAGAATCGGGTGTCCCGATAAATTCGGAACATCGATCCACCGTACGGTTTCGGATCGGCGATGTAGTGCCTTGAGATTTTACGCAGCCGGGGCGCCATGCAGACGATGAATTCGCTAATCGGATTGACCACGGATTCGTAGTATCGATTCTTGTTTTCGTTGAACCAAATGCGGTTGTTGTTGTTTTGCAAGTCTTCGAAAAATTTAAAGAAATCCTTCGAAAACCCCTGGAATTCCGTCATTGGCATGGTCCTCAGATTTTAGCGTGGAGCGGGCATGAACCACATTTACGTCATTTACTCACGCGACTCGATGATCGCAGGATCGGGTAGCAACTGTCTGGTCTCGGCGAAACCTGTGTGGTGCATCGGGAATGGCCGATGATAAAAAGGATACATTCCCATGTAGGGGCCTCGCCAGTACCACGGATCGTGGAAAGGGCCATTAAAACCACGATAAACCACTACGTTCCTGCGTTTTTCCCAAAGCACCATGTTGTCTATTTTCATAATGGGGTAACGGTAATTAAACTCGTCGATCTGCCGGGTCTCGAGCATCTGAATTTGCCCGGTCATAGTGACTTCGCGACCTTTTGAAAATACCTCAGGATCATGAAATCCTTCATTGCAGGCAATGTACCGCCCGGCTGTCTTGTCTTGAAGCTCAGGCCGCAGGTACTTGTCGAGATCGCGTGAGAGTATCTCAAAGCAGGTACCGCTACCTTTGTTCTTGGCATCCAGTATGACGCCGCCCCAGCGGACACTGGACCCAAATACGCCCGGTTCGACCCTGGCGGGTGAAATTTCAGGATAGGTACCCTGAATTTGTTCCGGAATCATTGTGCAAGCGGAGACTGCCAGAAAAATCGCCGTGATTGATAAAGAACGCATGTAAGTATTCCTTTTCATAACCTCCGAATAACTTGGACCGCGATCTGCGTCATTTATCTTACATCAACCTGAATTTTATTCGGGCGAAATTCTTGCACGGCCTGTTTCAGGTCACTGAGTGGGGGTGGGTCAGGTGCATAGCGTGATTTGGTGTAGAGTTGCGCGATCCGATGGATGGCGCCTGAATCGGCCGGCAGCCTGACCGATGCTGCTTCAGCCAGCTCGATAGCGCCATCAGAGGGCAGGGCTTCGAATCCGGCTCTTTGCATGCGTTTCAGGAACTTCTGCCACGCTTGTTGAACCGGATCCTTATGACCGGGCCCCCTGATGCGTAAAACAATGGGAAACACAATTGCGCTGAATACTGCTATGACTAAAAACAGCACGCTGACCAAAACCACGGGGCTCATGTGATCCAGGCCCAGGGGCGCGAAGAGCTTTGACTGGCGCCCGGCACCGTACTCGATGACCCAGTCATTCCAGCGTTGTTTCATGACATCCGCACTGTTTCGAAAACCGCGTAGCCAGGCATAGTCGAAGAAATGTCGTGGAGTGGATAGGGCGCTCAGTGAGCCCTGCTGTACGCGCAAGGGAGAGACGGCGGCCGTGGGATCTACCCGGGTCCAGCCGCGCTCAGGAAGCCAGACCTCTGTCCAGGCGTGCGCATCGGACTGCCGCACCAGCAGGTAGTTTCCAAATGCACTGTACCAGCCACCCTGGTAACCGGTCACGACACGGGCGGGAATGCCTGCCATGCGCATCATGACTGCGAATGAAGAAGCGTAGTGCTCGCAGAATCCGGTTCGTGTTTCAAACAGGAATTCGTCAACTGAATGCCTGCCCAGCAAAGGTGCCTCCAGCGAATAGTGAAAGGGTTCCTCGTTGAAATGATTGAGCACCCTGCGTATCAACTCCGGATCGGCCGGGGTTTCCCGCCGCCAGTCTTCAATCAGTTTCCGGGTGCGTGGATTTGTGTTTTCCGGCAGATCCAGAGCTTCCAGGCGGAGCGGATCAGACAAATCCGGCGTTTCGATAAAATCTGGGTTGGAAATAATCTCATACTGAATCAGTTGGATCACTGGCTGCCGGCGAATCAACTGGAAGTCCATAGTAAGGCGTGCGTCAGACGGGATCGAAGCAGGGTAATCAAGCGCAAATAACCACTTTCTCTCGTTTGGCTCAAGCTGAACGGTGTAATTCCAGGCCTCTGCAGTGGGCTCAGGCCGTATGGTTGCCTCGACGTTACTGCCGTAAAAGCCGCCTTTCCATGTGTTCCCGTCGAAGCGCCAGAACACCGGGCCGCGCCAATACAAATGTTCTGCTGATGGCACGGGACCAGTGAATTCGGCCCGGAAGGCAGGGCTGTCATCCATGAACAGGTTCTGAATGCTTCCTGGTGACATCGAATCGGAAAGACCGCTCTTGGAATCCAGTGTGGTATCCGGGATACCCCAGAGTGGGTTCGACAGCCGCGGGAATAAAACGAAGAATGCCAGCCCGATGGGGACAGCAAGCGCCAGGAGGCGGAAGCTAAAACCGAGTTCCGACCAGAGTGATGCCTTGACTGTTGGGGCTCTGCCAGCATGCGCCCAGGCCTCTGAACGTTGCAGTTTTATCAGCGCGACCAGGGCGATGATGACGGTGGCGCCAGCATAAAATGGCATCAGGATTCCCTGTGCGAAAAGGAACTGCGTGGTACAAAGAAACAGGCTGAAACAGACCACAAGTCGCGCGTCCCTGATGCGATAGCACTCGATCAATTTCAGCGCCAACATGACGGTCAGCAGACTAACCGCAGACCGGCGGCCGGAAAGGTTGCCGTAGGACAGGAAAAGTGTGGCCAGTGCAGAAATCGTTGCGCCGTGGCGAATCAGCGCAGGAATGGGTTTCCAATTATTAAGCTCCGAACCAATCCGCCAGAACAGCGGCAACAGGGTGGCAATGAAAACGGCTAGCGGCATGCTGGCGATTTGAGGAAGCATCGCCAGCGTGAAGGTCGCGATAACCCAGAGAATCGTATTGCGGCCGGGTTCATTCATGATTTATGCAATGCCAGAATTTCCAGGCAGGTAGCCTTGTGCACATCGCCGAAGTCCGCTGGCAGGGCAGCGCCCGGCATTTCCAGGCTATAAGGAATTTGCAAACGCTCTGCCCTGAGGATCCAGGCAGTCAGGATGGAAAGTTTTTCTTCTGTATTTCCGCCACCCATCAGGTACCAGTTGAGTTCACAGGCTTCTTCACTCGGAGATTCCATCACTCGGGAGTAAAGTTTTTGGTGCCTGGCGCTTGCTCGCCAGGCAATTCTGCGCAGTGGATCGCCAGGCTGGAATTCTCTCAAACCATGAAAATGATCCCCCTCGCCACGATGTGCAGCCCCGAATTCCCCGCGTCCCGTTTTTGGTAGCGGTGGAGGACTGAGGGACGGTTTTGGGTAAACCAGGCATTTTGCCCCGGGAATGATGACCGACCAGGCTCGAAACAGGCCAAGTGGATAGCGGTTTTCAATGCGGAAGGGCTCCATTTTCATCCAGCCACGCTGAAAAGTGACCTGCGTCAATGAAAACTGTTGCGAGTTTTGAGGCTCGATATCAACGCATTCCGTCGCCTCGGGAGATTTGGTCTGGATGGCGAAACGGTTGCGCTTCTCGGGGTTTTTTAGCAGGACCTTGAAACAGGCGGGCTCCTCGGCAAATACTGGACTGGCGCGGATAGTGTCAAGCCTTATCCCTGCCAGGTTTCTGTAGGCAAGTAAAGTTGTCAGTTGTGCGATGGCTGCGAGCAGGAAGCCAAGCATCAAAGTCATGTTGTTGTTGAAATTTAGCCCGCCCAGTGTCATTAGCGCCAGCAGGACTCCAAACCAGAATCCAAATCGTGTTGGCATAACATAAATATGTCTGTATTGGAATGTTCGGGGTAAGTCGGTAGTTCCCCGGCGCCGCCACACCCGGTCAAGGATCCAGTTGTCAAAGCGTTGGCCGAGTCCGGGTCTTTCGCTGGCGATTACGCTGGAATGCATAATGTTCCGTCCCTGGAATACACCTTTAGGGTATCGGGATCTGGCTCAGGAGTTCGTTGATCTGCTCTTCGGGAGACTGGCTGAAACCTGAAGTCGGGTTAAGCCGATGCCGCGCCAGCGCCGGAAAAACGGTCTTGACGTCTTCAGGTGTTACGAAATCGCGGTTTCCGAGGAACGCGAGTGCGCGACTGGCCCGCAGCAGCGCCAGGCCGGCACGCGGTGACAGGCCGGTTTCAAACCAGCGGTCGTCACGGGTTTCATGCAGGAGAGCCAGGATATAGTTCAGGAGATTTTCACTGACATGAACACTTTCACAGTCCTCCCGCAGAGCCTTGACATCCTCGGGGCTTAACAGGGCACTGGTTCGATCCAAAATACGTGCACGGTCTTCCGTGAGCAATAGTTTACGTTCTGCAGCTGGATCGGGATAGCCGAGTGAAAAGCTGAGCAAGAATCGGTCCAGTTGAGAGTCGGGGAGAGGATAAGTGCCAACCAGATCTAACGGGTTCTGGGTTGCTATGACGAAAAATGGGCTGGGCAGAATGTGTGTCTCGCTCTCAATGGTGACCTGGTTTTCAGCCATTCCTTCCAGCAATGCACTCTGTGTTTTTGGGGTGGCGCGATTGACCTCGTCGGCGAGAATAACCTGTGAAAAGATTGGCCCCGGGTGGAATTCGAATTCATCCCTGTCACGCTTGTATATTGATACACCCAAAATGTCCGCAGGCAGGAGATCACTGGTGAACTGGATTCGCTGGTAATTGGAGCCGACAACGCGGGCGAGTGCGTGGGCAAGGGTGGTCTTTCCGACGCCTGGCACATCTTCAATCAGAAGGTGACCGCGAGCGAGGAGACAGCAAAATGCCAGCTCCACCTGGCTGTCTTTACCCAACAGAATCTCGTTGACCACTGCCTTCGCCTCCAGCAAACGCGTATGCCGGCCTTCGATCCCCTGTTCTGTAGCAATCACCGTACTGTTCATAATCCCTTGTCCAGCATTAGTCTGGTAGCAGCCCCTGTTGATTCGGGAGTATACCATTCACTCCAAAAGCCGGTATATTCACCCGCATGACTGTTTCACGTCCTCTCAATGCCCTGGTTCTGCCGGGAGGCGGCGCCCGTGGCTCTTACCAGGTGGGTGTCCTCAAGGCCATCAGTGAGATAACCGGGAGCGGAGGTAATCCTTTCCCGGTAATTTGTGGTACCTCGGCCGGCGCCATCAATGCTGCGGTTCTGGCCAGCCATGCCCATGAATTCGAAAAAGGCATCGACAGGCTGGAGCATTTTTGGGGCACCATGGTTTGCTCAAGAGTGTATCGCACCGATGTCTGGACCGTGTTGAAAACGGGCTTGCAATGGGCTCTGTCACTGTCGCTAGGCGGCCGATTGGTTTCACACCCAAAATCCCTGCTGGATAATGAGCCTCTTCGGACATTCCTGGAGCGCACACTGGAACTGGATGGCATTGCAGAAGCAATTAACCGGGATGCGCTTCGAGGCTTGAGCATTACCGCGTCGGGGTACACCTGTGCCGCTGCCATCAGTTTTTACCAGGCGGCCCGGGATGTGAAACCATGGAGCCGGCCCCGCCGCCACGGCCACCCGGTTTTAATAGATTCAAAGCATCTGCTGGCTTCGGCTGCGCTACCGTTACTGTTTCCCGCTGAACGCATTGGTAATGAATTTTTCGGGGATGGCGGGATGAGAATGCTGGCCCCACTGAGCCCGGCCATTCACCTTGGTGCCGACCGGCTGTTGGTCATTTCCACCCGCGATGAAAATCCCGATCCGCCACCCTCGAAACCCGTGCCCTATCCTTCGCTGGGTGAAATCGGCGGTTACTTGCTCGATACCATTTTTATGGACACGCTCGAGGCCGACCTGAGCCGTCTTAACCGGATTAACCGGACGCTTCAATTACTGCCAGAGGAGCAGCTCGCGGCAAGCCGTATGAAAATTATCGAGTCACTGGTCATACGGCCAAGCCGGGATTTACGCGAAGTGACGCACCAGCACATGGGAGATATTCCACGTTCCGTCCGCACCATGCTACGCACACTGGGAGTTTGGGGAAGGGACTGGCGGATGGCCAGTTACCTGCTGTTTGAATCGGCTTACTGCCAGGAACTCATGCAGATCGGCTACGAGGACGGCGTCCGCCAATGGGAGGAGATAGAAGATTTTCTCATATAAAGAGTCTCGCTTCCCTGCTCCCGCCTGCGGAGGAAGGCGGCTGCGCTCGACTGCATAAAATGGGCGCTCGGTACCTCTGGTACCGCTCGCTTCGCTCGACTTACCCAACCGGTACCGGCGGGTCGCCTTTGGCTCCGCGGACCCTATCCGCTGTCCGCGACAGGCCTGAATGCCTGCTCTTTGAAGCCTTCAATTTCTTCGCGCGTGAATTCATCCACCTCGATTACAACCCTGGCTGCTTCCTGGGCCAACCTGACCGTAGTGGCTTGTTCCTCGGTGATAACACCACTTTCGACGGCCTTTTGAACCAATCTGCGGTAGTTTTCATAATTCACTGGTTCATTCAGGGCGTTGCGAATCGCGTTCTCAGCGTTGGTTGAAGTCAGCGCCAGGTGGAACGCCGCGTGCACGCGACCGCTGGCGTCATCCTGGTCTGAAATGTAAACACCGGAGACCAGGCGGTCACGGCTCTCGTTCTCGGACAGCAGTAATTTTGCCACGTTCTTACTGGTACGATCGGACGGCTGTGAGTAAGGCATTCCCAGCGGAAAGATGATCCACTTCACCAGGCGACCGATACCTGGGACAGGGAAGTTTTTGAGCACGCCATTTAGGCTTTCCTGGATGATACAGAGGCTGTCATCCATGGCCCAGATAAGGAACGGCAGGTCCGCTTCCGGCCGGCCGTCGTCCTCGAATCGCTTGAGAACGGCGGTGCTCATGTACAAGTGGATCAGGACATCGGCCAGGCGGCCGGAAAGTCTTTCCTTGAACTTGAACTTGCCGCCCAGTAATACCAGCACCAGGTCGGAAGTGAAGCTGAAGGCCGCGCACATGCGCGTGACTTCGCGGAAATAGCGGGCCGTTGGTCCACTGACCGGTGCACTGGTGGCGAGGCCACGCGTCAGGCCAAGCACCAGGGCGCGCACCATGTTGCTGAAGACATGACCCACGTGAGAAAAAAGCGCTTTGTCGAATGCTTTTCTCGCTTCAGGCCGGGGATCACGTGCTGCCTTCATTTCCTTGAGCAGCCATGGATGAGCACGAATGGCTCCCTGTCCGAAAATGATCAGGGAGCGGGTGAGGATGTTGGCGCCTTCGACCGTGATGGATATCGGAAGAGCCTGGTAGGAATGAGCAAGGTAGTTACTCGGTCCGGTGATAATTCCTTTGCCTGCGTGAATATCCATTGCGTCATTAATGCAACGGCGGTTTCCCTCTGTTAGTTGATATTTCAGGATGGCAGAGAGAACACCGGGTCGTTCGCCCTGATCAATCGCAACGAGGGTGAGCATGCGTGCTGAATCCATTCGGTACGTCCGGCCGCCAATCCGGGCCAGCGGCTCCTCAATGCCTTCGAAATTGCCGATCGGGATATTGAACTGTTTGCGGATTCGAGCATACGCACCGGACATCAAGGCCGACATTTTTCCTCCTGCTGTGCCGAGCGCTGGAAGGGAGATGGAGCGACCTGCGGCGAGGCTTTGCATCAGCATGCTCCAGCCCTGTCCGACTCGTTCCTGTCCACCAATTACCCAGTCCATTGGTATGAAGACGTCTTCACCACGAGTGGGGCCGTTCATGAACACCGCACCCACTGGCATATGCCGGGTTCCGATTTCAATGCCCGGGGTATCGGTGGGAATCAGCGCACAAGTGATACCGAGATCCTCACTTTTTCCCAGCAGCTGATCCGGATCTTTGACCTTGAAGGCGAGACCAAGCAAGGTGGCAACCGGTGCCAGAGTGATGTAGCGCTTGTTCCATTTCAGCCTGAGTCCGAGGACTTTCCTGCCGCCGTATTCACCCTTGCAGACGATCCCCACGTCGTTCATACCCGCTGCGTCCGAACCAGCTGAAGGCGAAGTCAGCGCGAAACAGGGTATTTCTTCACCCCGCGCCAGGCGTGGCAGGTAGTGATTTTTTTGTTCCTCAGTGCCGTAGTGCAGCAATAATTCTCCCGGTCCCAGAGAATTGGGCACCATGACCGTGATCGCGGTGGTCAGGTTGGAACTGGCAAGTTTCATGACAACCGCCGAATTTGCTTGAGCGGAAAATTGCAGGCCACCGTATGCTTCAGGAATGATCATTCCGAACATTCGGTGCTCTCGGATGAACCTCCATATGTTGTCAGGCAGACGTCGGTGTTTGTCACAGATTTCCCAATCGTCGGTCATGCGACAGAGTTCCTCGACCGGACCATCGAGGAATGCCTGTTCCTTTTCTGTCAGGGCCGGCGCAGGAACCTTCAGGAGTTTTCTCCAGCGTGGACGACCGGAGAATATTTCGGCATCCCACCAGACGGTGCCGGCATCCAGCGCTTGTTGTTCCGTTTCAGAAACCGTTGGCATCGATTTACGGAACCAGCTATATAGCCGGTCGCTGATGAGCAGGCGCCTCAGAGGTGTGACAGTGAAGCCGATCAGGGTTACAGCAATGATTCCATTTGAGAAACGAAACCAGCTGGGCACGTAAAAAAGGTGACGCAGCTCCGTCCAGGCTATGGTCAGGCCAATCATGATGGCCATAGACATCAGCAGGGGTACCCGGTTATAGGCCAGGCTGAGTACGGTGAAGGTCAGGATGAGAAAATAAAGTATTTCCATCGGCGACCGTCATCATAAGTTTGACACAGATCGAGGGTCAAGAAGGACGGTGTGCCCGATTGCACCATTAGGGACTTACCCGTAGAATTGGGGGGATATGAACGTGATTTATTCAAAAGCCTTATTAAATTAATAATAATTTATAAAACATAAGGTTATGAGGAGTTTTTAAGTGAAAGTCGAAAGAACATTATCAATAATCAAACCCGATGCTGTAGCGAAAAATGTCATCGGTGAGATCTACAGTCGTTTCGAACAGGCAGGCCTGAAAATTGCGGCCGCCCAAATGAAACACCTGACCCGCGTGAAAGCGGAAGAATTTTACGCGGTTCACAGGGAGCGCCCATTCTTCAATGATCTGGTCGAGTTCATGACATCCGGGCCGGTTATGATCCAGGTTCTGGAGGGACCGGACGCCATTTCGCTAAATCGCGAACTGATGGGGGCTACCAATCCACAGGAAGCGGCAACCGGAACGATTCGTGCTGATTTCGCACAGAGCATCGACGCCAATGCGGTGCATGGATCAGACGCGCCGGAAACGGCAGCAGTCGAAATCGCTTGTTTTTTCAGCGATAACGACCTCGGATCACGCTAGCGGTACTGGATCGTGGGAACTGAAACCCGCATCAATCTATTCGACCTTGACCAGGTCCGGATGCGAACTTTTTTCGAGTCCATAGGTGAGAAACCGTTTCGGGCGGAACAATTGCTGAAGTGGATTTATCACCAGGGCGTCACTGATTTTGACCAGATGACCAACCTGAGCATGGAACTGCGCCAGCGATTGCCTCAAATTGCGGAGATTGAGCCACCGCAGGTGCTGAGTGAACAGGTCTCCCTGGATGGTACGACCAAGTGGCTAATCGGCTTTGGTGGCAGTAACGCGGTCGAAACAGTCTTCATTCCCGAGCCCAATCGCGGCACGCTGTGCATTTCTTCGCAGGTAGGCTGCTCCTTGAACTGCACATTCTGTGCCACCGGGGCCCAGGGGTTCAACAGGAACCTGTCGACCAGCGAAATTATCGGCCAGGTTTGGCTGGCAGCGCAGGCGCTTGGACACGAGCGAAACGGGGCACGCCGTATCACCAACGTGGTATTTATGGGCATGGGTGAACCGCTTTTGAATTTCGAAGCTGTGGCCGATACCCTGTCGCTGCTTCGCGATGATCTGGGTTTTGGATTTGCCGCAAAACGAGTCACCGTGTCGACGGCTGGACTGGTTCCGGGTATCGAAAGGCTTCGGGAAACAATAGATGTTGCGCTGGCGGTTTCTTTGCATGCCCCCGTTGACTCATTGCGGGAAACCCTTGTGCCGCTGAACCGGAAGTATCCGATTAAAGAGCTGATGCGAAGTTGCGCCGATTATGTTTCCGGCAAACACAAGCGCAGCGTGACTTTCGAATACACTCTGATCGACGGGGTGAACGATCACCCGGAGCATGCCAGGCAATTGGTCAAATTGCTCAGGCGATTGCCGAGCAAATTGAATCTGATCCCATTCAACCCGTTTCCGGGTACCCGCTATCAATGTTCGCCGCAGCCCAGGATTCGTGAATTTCAGGAAATCGTCATGGCTGGTGGCCTTATCGCCACGGTTCGAAAAACCCGCGGTGATGACATCGATGCCGCTTGTGGCCAGCTGGCGGGGAAGGTAATTGACCGCACGCGGCGAAGCCAAAGACTCCGCGAACAAAGTGCAAAGGAACTGATAACTTGAGACTCTCAATCCTGATCACCCTGTTTTTTGTCGTGGCTTGTTCATCTACGCCCGATAAAAAGGGGGATTCTTCCCGCAAAGCGGCGGTGACCAATACCGAACTGGGTCGAAGTTATATGGACAACGGACAGTACGAGATTGCGCTGGAAAAATTTAAGAGAGCGGTCGCTTACGATAAGACCTACGCGCCAGCCCACACCATGCTGGCTGTATTGTACGAAACCATAGGTGAGACGGAAGAAGCGGGCGAGGAGTACAAATTGGCTGTAGACTATGCCCCCAAGAATGGTGACGTAAACAACAACTACGGTGCCTACCTCTGCGCCACCGGCAAGCGCAAAGAGGCAGACAGGTATTTTCTCGCAGCTGTGGATGATCCTTTCTACACGACACCAGCCATAGCGCTAGCAAATGCGGGCACCTGCGCACTCGCACGCCGTGATCTGGACAAAGCCGAGACTTTTTTGAGACAATCACTGGATTATGATGACAAACTTGGTGCGGCGCTTCTGCCTATGTCGGAAGTGAGCTATCGCCAGGGGTCGTTTTTGAGGGCGAGGGCATTCTTGCAGCGCTACGAGGCAGTGGGAGCTATGAACGAAGAAAGCCTTTTCCTGGGATTTGAGATCGAGTCAAAACTGGGCGACGAAAAATCCGCCGAGCGCTACCGGAATGAACTTCTGCAACGCTACCCGGGCTCTATACAGGCAGGCAAGAAAGCCGGCCAGGATCGATAATGAATAAGCAGAAAGAATTAATACCCATGCGGCCCGGAGACCTTCTCCGATACGAAAGGGAGCAAAAGGGACTGACGGTAGAAATGGCCGCCAGGCAATCCAGAATCAAACATTCCGTGCTCACGGCCATCGAAACCGGAAAAACGGGCGAAATTCCATCGGTTTATTTACGTGGTTACGTCAGGAACTACGCCCGTTTTCTGGGGGTCGATTCTGCAGACATTGAAGACCGGCTGGAGCAGGTAAAAGGTGCGGAGCCCGACGTACGTAGCGTATTCACGGTCAAGACCAAGCGGGGCAACACCGAGAAATGGCTGAAGGCTTCGAGTTATCTTGCAGCATCTGTTTTGATCGCGACGCTTGCCTGGCAATTCACACACGAAGCTGTCCGGTTTTCGCAGGGTGAGTCACAACTGATCCCGGCGCCGGCGGAGAGCGGCGAGCCCGTCAAGCAGACGGCCAGCCCTGACAGGCGCCCTGCAAACACGCACCTGAATGCATCTATCGCATCCGCGGAAATCCTGGGGAAGCCGCGTGAACGAGTCAGTAACTCGGCAGCAGAACAGGCATGGGCTGCGATCAGTGCTGCACCGGAGGCGGGAGAAAAAGACGCTTCCCGGCCTCACAGTTTGTCCCTTATTGCTTCAGCCGATACTTGGGTGGAAATATCTGACGCCGCCGGCGACCAACTGGAACTCGACCTGATCCGGGCGGGAAGCAGCCGGGAATACAATGGCCAGGCCCCCTTTGATGTCATGATTGGGCGGGCTTCAGCTGTCGTCCTGGAAATGGACGGAAGCATCATCGATCTGGGGCCGCATACACGAGGCAACGTGGCCCGGATGACACTGCAACAGCAGTGAGTTCAACCATTAATTCAATCAGGGGCATGCACGACGTCCTGCCGTCGGATATGCTTCTGTGGCATCAATTTGAGAGAACCATAAGAGATGTGTTTTCTCGATATGGTTTCGACGAGATACGAATCCCGGTAGTAGAAAAAGCCGAGTTGTTTGCGCGCGCAATGGGTGACGCCACAGATGTGGTGGAAAAAGAGATGTACACGTTTCAGGATCGCAATGGCGACCTGTTGAGCCTGAGGCCGGAAGGCACTGCCGGTGTAGTGCGTGCAGTGCTTCAGAATGGCTTGTTGTACGCTGCGCCGGTTCGGTTGTGGTACACAGGCCCCATGTTCCGCCGCGAACGTCCGCAGAAAGGCCGAACACGACAATTCCATCAGGTGGGCGCTGAAGTATTCGGCTCATCCGGGCCGGATATCGACGCGGAATTGCTGGTAATGTGCCAGCGGATCTGGACCGAACTTGGCCTGAAGGATCTGCGCCTGGAAGTGAATTCGCTTGGAACTTCCGGTGAGCGCGCCGGATACCAGGAAAAACTGTACGAATTCCTGTCAACGCAGCGGGATAAGCTGGATGCCGACAGCCGCAGACGGCTTGACCGAAATCCTTTAAGAATCCTGGATAGCAAGAATCCGGACATACAGGCTTTGTTGGAGGATGCTCCCGTCCTGGCTGACTCTCTGGGTGAAGAGTCAAGCCAACAGTTTTTGCAGTTCCGGAATTTACTGGAGCTCCTCGGCGTTCCATACACAGTAAATTCCCGGCTGGTTCGTGGTTTGGATTACTACAGTCATACCGTATTTGAATGGATTACTGATGAGTTGGGTGCACAGGGCACCGTTTGTGCGGGCGGGCGCTACGATGGCCTCGTTGAAATTCAGGGTGGCCGGCCCTGGCCGGGTGTTGGCTTTGCGATGGGGCAGGAGCGGCTGGTCGAATTAATGCGAGGCCGGACCGGGCCCGGCAGGGAAACTCCGCATGTCTATCTTGTCATGTCCGGTGAAGGTGCAATCGAAGGCGGTTTGGTCTTGGCAGAAGAGCTGCGGGAACAGGTCAGTGGGATTCGCATCCAGTCCAATTTGGGTGGGGGAAGTTTCAAGTCCCAGTTCAAGCGTGCCGACCGTAGCGGGGCACAGTTGGCATTCGTTCTGGGTGAAGACGAACTCAGACAGCAACAGGTAACGATTAAGCATCTGCGGGATGAATCCGGCCAGGAACAGGTCGCCCTGGATGAGCTGGAATCCTGGCTAACCCAATGGTTAGCGGACTGACCAGGTAAGTTCTTGCGCGGGAGCCGCAGGCGACCCACGCCCCGCCGTCACTGTCTCAAGGCTTCTTGCTTTTCGGGCAAACCGCCATTCGACTGTTCCTGGCCTGACCCTGGTTGGGTAAGTGGAGTGGTTTTCAGCAAAGCCGAAAGAAATATCGCTCGCGCGCCTGTGCATGATAAAATAACCGGCTTTCAAATTCTTCAGAGTTAATTACACATCATGGTCGAAATTTATGACGCCCACGAGCAGGGCGAAATCGTCAAGAAATGGCTGAGTGAGAACGGCAGCGCAATTGTTATGGGACTGGTCATTGCTTTTGGTGGCCTGTTTGGCTTTAAACAATGGCAGGCTTGGCAGGTAAACAGCCGCCAGCAGGCCTCGCTCGAGTTCGAGGTTATGGGTGAACTACTTGCTGCGGGGCAGTTGGATGCGGCAATGAATAATTTCCAGACCCTGCAGGATGATTTTTCGAAGTCACCTTACACCTACATGGCGGCGTTGCAATTTGCGCGGGCACGGATCGTAGTCAATCAGCCAGACCTCGCGATCGGATTGTACGAATACGTGATGGAAAACGGATACCCGAAAGCCATGACAGTAGTAGCCCGGGAGCGACTGGCACGGGTATTGCTGGATCAGGGAGAGGCCGAGCGGGCGTTAACGGTGCTGGAAGGCGTTGAGGACGTTACCGGGTTCGAGTCCCGCTTTGCTGAAGTCCGGGGTGATATCCACTATGACCAGGGCCGGATGGGCGAAGCCAGGGCTGCTTATCTTGAGGCGCTCGACCAACTCGAAGCCGGAGCGGGTGACAGGGATAAACTGGTAATGAAACTCGAGTCAATGGGCGCTCAGATCCCCGTGGGTGGAAGCGAATCGTGAAGCGGATTCTCGTTGCTTTACTGTTCTCTGGCTTGTTTCTACAGGGTTGTAGCTGGATCAAGAGTTGGGGCGATGACGAGGCGGGTGCGCCGGCACCACTGGTTGAGTTCAAGCCATCTCTCAAAGTCGGAAAAGTCTGGTCGACCGATATAGGTGCCGGGATGGGCAAGCAGGGTCTCAGCATGGGGCCGCGTTTTTCTTCCGGGGTTCTGTTCGCAGCTGACTACAAGGGCAGGTTGGTCGCTGTCGATGCAGCGTCTGGCAGAAAAAACTGGGAACTGAATACCGATCAGCCCTTCTCCGGTGGTCCGGGCCTTGATGACGATCAGATTTACATGGGCACGATCGATGGACGTGTCATCGCGTATGACCGCAGCGGCGGAACGGAACTCTGGAATGCACAGGTTTCTTCTGAGGTGCTGACTCCGCCCGAATCGGCTGATGGAATCGTGATTGTGCGCTGCATCGATGGGCGCGTATTCGGCCTCGATGCCATTAACGGCCGGCGCATTTGGATTTATGACCACAGCGTTCCGTTGTTGACGCTGCGCGGTAACGCAGACCTGCTGGTGCGTGGTGGTTTTGTCTTCATCGGGTACGACGATGGCAGCGTGGTCAGTCTGAAGGTTGCTGATGGCAGTGTAGTCTGGAATCAGACCATCGTTTCGCCAGAGGGACGCACGGAGTTGGAAAGACTGGCGGATGTTGGGACACAGATGGTTCTCGTGGCATCAGATCTGATCGTATCGAGCTACAAAAATCGGGTCGTTTCGCTGGCGGCCGATTCTGGGAGATTGCTGTGGTTCAAAGAGCTCGCATCGGCCACTGGAATCCAGGTCGACCGCACAAACCTGGCCGTCAGCGAGTCAAACGGTGATCTTTGGATGCTGGACCGCCGCAATGGATCTACATTATGGAAAGTGGACCGATTGACCAACCGGGGCCTGACCCGGCCGGCTTTTTATGGCAACTTCGTGGTGGTCGGAGACAAGGAAGGCTATCTGCACTGGTTCGATACTGAAATCGGCTCGTTCGTGGCGCGACATAGGGTGGGTAAAAAGGGCTTTGCAGTCGCACCGATAACTGTTGGCACAACGCTTTATGTGTTCACCCATGGAGGCAATCTGAGTGCCTACCGTGCAGGTGCGGCGCTCTAGCCCAAATCTTTCGCGTAACATGTGGGCTTGCCTTTGCAGGAGGCTTCCTGAATGTTAGCCGTAGTCGCCATAGTCGGAAGGCCAAACGTTGGCAAATCCACGCTTTTCAATGCATTGACGCGAACGCGTGACGCCTTGGTTGCGGACATCCCCGGAGTTACCCGGGATCGTCAATACGGAATTTCCAGGGTCGGCGCAACGCCCTGCCTGCTGGTTGATACCGGTGGCCTGGTTTCCAATGCCGAAGGCATCGAATACCTGACGGCACAACAGGTTCACCAGGCAATTGAGGAGTCGGAGCTGGTCCTGTTTGTTGTGAGTGCGCGGGACGGCCTGATGGCGGAAGACTCTGACATTGCGGCGCTTCTCAGGCGTTCTTCCCGCAAGGTAGTCATGGTCGCCAACAAAGTTGATGGCCTGGACGAGGATACGGCGGTGGCGGACTTCGCCAGCCTCGGTCTGGGCGATCTTTTGCCGGTTTCTGCGACACACCGCCGTGGGCTGGAGTCAATGATGGCGGTTGTAGATCGCCACCTTCCTCCCGCGCCGCTGGCCGCAGAGGAAGGCGAAGATGATATCGACCGGATGAAGCTGGCAGTAATAGGTCGGCCAAACGTTGGCAAGTCCACGCTGGTTAACCGTTTGCTGGGAGAAGAACGGGTACTCGCTTTCGACCAGCCGGGTACGACCCGCGACACCATCAGTACGCCACTCGAGCGCGATGGCCAACACTATGAATTGATCGATACTGCTGGCGTTCGCCGACGTTCGAAGATAAACGAGTTAGTGGAGAAATTCAGCACGATTAAGGCATTGCAGGCAATTGATCGATCACATGTCGTGATCTTGATGCTTGATTCGCGCGAGGGTTTGACCGACCAGGACACAACCCTGCTGGGGCATGTGCTAACGCAGGGCAGGGCGCTGGTCATCGCCTTGAATAAATGGGATGGACTAGATACCGATCACCGCAAAAGGGTTCGTAGTGAACTTGATCGCAAACTCACTTACCTTAACTGGGCGCAGCAGGTTACGCTTTCTGCCTTGCACGGATCGGGAATCCAGGAGCTGATGAATGCGGTGCAAGTGGCCTGGAAAAGTGCGTTACGGGACTTCAGCACACCGGAGTTGACACGGGTACTGAAGGCAGCCTTCGATGCCCATCAGCCTCCCATGAAACAAGGCAGAACCGCAAAATTGCGCTATGCGCACTCCGGCGGCAAGCTACCGCCACGGATCGTGATCCATGGCAATCGTACTGACACGATTCCCGACTCGTATCGCCGCTACCTGGTCAATCGCTTCATCAAACATTTCAAACTCAAAGGGACTCCTGTTTTCCTCAGCTTCAGGGACAGCGATAACCCGTACAAGGGCCGCAAGAACACTTTGAGCCGAAGGCAGGTTGATAAACGCCGGCGCCTGAAGAAATTTACCAGCCGTAAATCGCGGAAATAGTGTTTTCATTCTTATGAGCGAGTTTCATGAAATGCCAGTTGAAACGCCCGTCGAAGAAGCCGGTGGTACTATTTGCACGGCCCGGCCCTTGATAGATATTCGAGACACAACAGAACGCCAACTCGGCATTCCGACTGGCGCGATCAGCATGAGTGCTGAAGAATTGCTGCAGCAGTGCCGGGAAAATCAGCAGGAGGGAATCCAGAGCGGCTTTGTCATCTGTGCAGAGGGTGTCCGGTCTCGGGCGCTGGTTCTGCAGCTCAGAAAAGAAGGCTTTGATGAGTTCAGCAGCGTTGCGGGCGGTTATAAAGCCTGGGCTTTTGCCGGCCTGCCGGTCGGCTACCTGGCTGGTCTGGACGCGGCACAGACGGATCGTTACGCGCGGCACCTGGTGATGCCTCAGGTTGGTGCCCAGGGTCAGCGCAGGCTGCTAGATTCAAGGATATTACTGGTAGGGCTGGGTGGTCTCAACTCTCCTGTTGCCCTGTACCTTGCAGCTGCCGGCGTGGGAACGCTGGGCCTGGCAGATTTCGACACCGTTGAACGAAGTAACCTGCAACGACAGATTGTCCACGGTGAAAGTCGCCTGGGCGTTCCCAAGGCGACATCGGCCAGGGACAGGATCAAGGATCTGAATCCTGATGTCGAGACCGTGGTTTATCAAGAGAAAGTTAGTGCCGGCAATGCCGGTTTGCTATTGGAATCATGGGATATTGTGGTGGACGGCACAGATAGCTTTTCCTCCCGCTACGCACTCAATGACGCCTGTGTCCGCCAGTCCAAGCCCCTGGTTTATGGTGCTGTTATGCGGTTTCAGGGACAGGTGTCGGTTTTTTGGCCGGCCAGTGGGAAATTTGATTCGGCACCGTGTTTTCGCTGCATGGTGCCGCAGGAACCAGCTGCCAGAGATGCACCGGGTTGTGCCCAAGCCGGTGTGCTGGGTGTCCTGCCGGGAATCGTTGGCACTTTGCAGGCGAACGAGGCGTTGAAACTGGCGCTGGAAATCGGCCAGCCACTCATCGGTAGCCTGCTGATGATCGACGCCCTGAACATGGAGTTCCGCAAGATGCGGGTCCCGGCTGACCCTGAATGCGAATCCTGCGGTCTATAAGCTCCACGAACCCAGGTTTTTTTCTATTTCATGACGGAACGCGGGGTCGTCCGGTTCCATACTGGATGGCCAGTTGTGCAGTAGGTTACCGTCACGGCTAAAAAGATATTTAGAAAAGTTCCAACGCGGAAGAATGTCATCGGTGAATTCTTCACGCATTGCCAGGAATAAAGGATGGGCGTTTCCGCCGAGGATGGTTTGTTTCTCCGTCATTGGAAAAGTGACATTGAACCGGCTTGTACAAAACTCCTGGATGGTATCATCGTCACCAGGCTCCTGGGCACCAAAGTCATTACAGGGAATCCCCAATACGATGAGGCCGGCGGCTCTGTATTCTTCCCAGAATGCCTGCAATTTAGTGTATTGCTCAGTGTATCCGCATTCAGATGCGGTATTGACCAGCAACAGGGGTTGTCCGGTCCAGCGGTCCAGCGGCATGCTGGCTCCCTGGATCGAACGGAATGCAAATTCATGTACTCGCATGGTAGCTACCTCCCGCTCTTTAAATTAAAATACTATTGATCTTAAACGCAAGACAGAGTTTGTTTTACCTATACTCCTTGGCTACCCAGCTGAGGTCCAGTAAATAAGGAACAAAGAAGGGAAAAGATATGCTAACTGATTACGAAATTGCCAAGCAGGCCGGCATGCGGCCCATCAAGGAGATTGCCGACAAGCTTGGTGTGGATAATGAGGATCTGTTGCCCTACGGCGACGAAGTCGCCAAGGTCCATTTGAACGCCCTGGCCCGTCCACGCAAGCGTCCTGGCAAGCCCCGGCTGATCCTGGTTTCGGCAACAACGCCGACGGCAGCCGGTGAGGGCAAGACCACAACTTCCATTGGCCTGGGACAAGCATTGGACAGCCTGGGTGAATCAGTTTGCCTGGCCTTGCGTGAACCCTCCCTCGGTCCCTGCCTGGGAATCAAGGGTGGTGCGACCGGTGGCGGCTACAGCCAGATTGTTCCCGTCGCCCGGATCAATCTGCATTTTACCGGTGATTTTCATGCCATCACGACAGTCAATAACCTGATTTCCGCCAGCATCGATAACCATATCTTCCAGGGCAACGAACTCGGGCTGGACCCCCGCCGGGTAGCCTGGCGGCGGGTTATGGACATGAATGACCGCAGCCTGCGCAAGATTGTGATCGGGCTTGGCGGCAAGATGCAGGGGATACCACGCGAAGGCGGTTTCGACATAACCGCGGCGTCCGAAATCATGGCCATCCTGTGCCTGGCCAATGATATGGATGACCTGCGTGCAAAGCTGGAAAACATCCTGGTCGGGACTACCTGGAAGGGTGAGCCGGTCTACTTGAAATCTCTCAATATTACCGGCGCCATGATGGCGCTGTTGCGGGATGCTGTACATCCCAACCTGGTGCAAACCCTGGAAGGCACACCTGCGTTCATGCACGGTGGGCCATTCGCGAATATTGCACACGGTTGCAATAGTGTTTTTGCTACCCGCATGGCGATGCAATTTGCCGACTGGACAGTAACCGAGGCGGGTTTTGGCTTTGACCTTGGCGCGGAGAAATTCTTCGACATCAAGTGCCGGTCTGCCGGCCTGGACCCTGACGCGGTCGTGTTGGTGACAACGGTGCGTGCTTTGAAGCTGCATGGTGGTAAAGACAAGGACACGCTTGACCAAGCCGATCCGGATGCTGTCAGGGCCGGGTTGGAAAACCTCGACAAGCACATTGAAAGTGTGGCCAAGTTCAATAAACATCCTGTGGTTGCACTGAACCGGTTTGTAAATGATACCGATGAAGAAATCCGTATCATCCACGAACGGGTGGATGCACACGGCGTATCCTTTGCCGAATCACGTCACTTTACAGAGGGTGGCAAAGGCGCCCAGGACCTCGCCCGGGAAGTGATGAAAACAATCGGGCAGAACAAGCCATTTACACCCCTGTATGACCTCAGCGACACGATCTTCCAGAAAGTGCACAAGGTCTGCAAAGAAATGTATGGCGCCAATGATGTGGCGTTTAGCAAAGATGCCGAGAAAGATTTGAGCATCCTGACGCAACTGGGGCTGGACAAATTGCCGGTGTGTATTGCAAAAGCGCCGAGTTCATTGTCCGACGACCCTACTCTGCACGGCCGGCCACGTGACTTTCAGGTTACCGTCAGAAACATACAGGTTAGTGCGGGTGCGGGCTTCCTGGTTATTCTGACCGGCAACATCATGCGCATGCCCGGCCTGCCCAAGCGTCCCAAGGCAGAACAGGTTGAATTATTGCCGGATGGCACAGTGATCGGCGTGGGGTAAGCCAGCAGCCGGAACGAACTGGTCTCGCATCAAGATTTTTTTATTTATAAATTTCTTTTTGCGAGGCCAGCAACGTATTATGTAATAACGCTGCAATTGTCATCGGGCCTACACCGCCGGGAACCGGGGTGATAAAACTGGCTTTAGGCTCTACTTCGTCGTATTTCACGTCTCCTTTCAACGCATACCCCCTGGGTTTGCTTGCGTCAGGAACTCGTGAAATACCCACGTCTATCACCACTACCCCTGCAGTCACCATATCGCCGGTCAGAAATTCTGGAATTCCCAATGCGGCGATAACAATGTCGGCCTGCAATGATAATTCCTTGATGTTCGGAGTTCTGGAATGACAGATCGTTACAGTGCAGTTCCCAGGGCTGGATTTCCTGGACAAAAGAATGCTCATGGGTGTTCCGACGATGTCACTTCTGCCGATCACTACACAATGCTTTCCTTCCGTTTCGATCCCGTATCTCTGCAGCAACTGCATTATGCCGAACGGGGTCGCTGAAACGTAGGCAGGGAGGTTCTTGACCATTCTGCCCACATTCACAGGATGAAATCCGTCGACATCCTTTTCCGGCAAAATTCGCTCGGTGATATTCTTCGCGGAAATGTGCGCAGGAAGCGGCAGTTGAACAATATAACCGTCGATGTCAGAGTCATCGTTCAGCTGATCAACGACATTCAGCAGTTCTGCTTCACTGGTATCAGCAGCAAATGTTTTCAGGGTGGAATTGAAACCAACATATTCACAGGCCTTCACCTTGCCTCCGACATAGGCCTGGCTGGCACCGTCATCCCCGACCAGAATGGCCGCCAGGTGCGGAATCTTGCCGCCCTGGTCGCGGATCAGCCTGACTTTTTTCTGCGATTTCGTCCTTTATTTCCTGGGCAGTTGTGATGCCGTTGATGATGGTTGCCATATTTGAATACTCAGCCAAATTAGTTAATTGAAGTTAGGAAGATATCGCGCTGCATTTCACCATTCCTGGCGTTGCCATTCAAGAGCTTTCAGCCGGTAATCAAGCTCTTTCCATGATGGCGGAAACGCCCATCCCGCCAGCGGTGCAAATCGAAATCAGCCCGCGGCCGGAACCCGCATTTTCGAGAATCTGCGCCAGGTTACCCACTATCCTGGCTCCGGTTGCGGCGAAGGGGTGGCCCACGGCCAGACTGCTGCCGTGGATATTCATTTTGCTACGGTCAATGGAGCCCAGTGCAGTGTCCAGCCCGAGCCGGTTGCGGCAGTAGTCTTCTGATTCCCAGGCTGCCAGCGTACACAGTACCTGGGCGGCGAAAGCCTCGTGAATTTCGTAATAATCGAAATCCTGCAATTTCAGGCCGGTTCTCTGCAGCATTTCGGATACCGCCACCGTAGGCGCCATTAACAGGCCCTCGTCATTCACGAAGTCAACTGCCGAGGTGCGGCTGGCGGTGATAAAAGCCTGAACGGGTAATTCGTTGGCTTTTGCCCATTCTTCCGACGCAAGCAGTACTGCAGCTGCTCCGTCCGTGAGCGGGGTGCTGTTGCCAGCGGTCAGCGTGGCGTCGGGCGCCTTCGAAAAAACCGTGCGAATACTGCCCAGTTTTTCCATATTGCTGTCGCCGCGAATGTTATTGTCGCGGCTTACGCCAGCCCACGGGGTGACGAGATCATCAAATATTCCATCGTCATAAGCCCGGTTGGCTTTTTGATGGCTCTCCATGGCCAATTGGTCCTGCTCCTCACGCGGAATTTGCCACTCGCGCGCCATGCGCTCGCAGTGCTGGCCCATTGACATGCCTGTTCTGGGCTCGCCATTGGCAGGCAGAACCGGCTTCAGTTCAGAAGGCCGGAAGCCCTTGAACGCCTGCAAGCGTTGCCTGGCGGAGCGGGCGGCTCCGGCCTTGACCAGGCGTTGGGAAAACTTGCGGCCGAAGGAAATCGGTGGATCAGAAGTTGTGTCTGTTCCCGCTGCAATCCCGCATTCGATCTGGCCGGCCGCAATTTTTGCACCGATCATCAGGGCTGCTTGCAGGCTGGTGCCACAAGCCTGCTGCAGCGTGATACCAGGAGTAAGCGGTGACAGGCGGGTTGAAAGAAGTGCTTCGCGGGCCAGGTTCCAGTCTTTTGCGTGAGTCGTTACCGCACCGGCCACGACTTCATCGAGTTGTTTGTCTTCCAGCGCGAACCGGTTGACCACCCCCTGGATCGTGGCAGTGAGCATATCCAGGTTGGTTTTTTCCGAGTATATGGAATTTGAACGGCAGAATGGGATGCGGCTGCCACCAATGACTGCAATCCTGCGAATTTGATTACTCATCGTAGCTCCTCGCTGTGATCGCTGCTATTTTCAAGGTAGAACAAGGGGCCGCCACGGAATGGCGCGAAGCCGGTTCCAAAAATCATTCCGGCATCTACAGCATCCCGGTCTTTTACGATGCCATCTTCCAGGCTGGCGCGGCACTCATCAAAATACGGCTTCATGAGTTCCTCTCCAAGGGACACCAGGTTTACGTCGTTGGCAGCATCACTGTCTTTTCTCGGACGTCCCTTGTTCCACTTGTAAAAGCCCTCTCCGCTCTTCTTGCCCAGTTTGCCCTGGTCAACATAGGATTTCAGTACCCTGGCGTCTTCGACGGCTTCTTCCCCGCCCAGTGTAGCCATCACATCGAGTCCGACGTCCAGGCCCACGGTATCGGCCAATTCAACCGGCCCCATGGGCATGCCAAATTTCTCGGCTGCCTTGTCCAGGGCCTCGATGGGCACCTCCCGTTCCCGGTGAATCTGAAAGGCTTTGAGCATGTAGCTGGCCAGGACACGGTTAACCAGGAAGCCGGGGCTGCTGACAACAGGTAATGGGAACCGGCCGATCTGGTTGCAAAAAGCCGCACCACGTTCAATTTCTTCCGCTTTAGTTGCTGCATCATAGACCACTTCCACCAGGGGCATTTTTGCCACTGGATTGAAAAAATGCAGCCCCAGTAAACGTTGTGGATTATCGAGCACACCCGCAATGTCTTGCAGCGGGATGGCGGAAGTATTGGTAGCCAGAATTGCACCGGGCTTCACCCGCGATTCCAGTGCCTTGAACAACTCCTGCTTGGCCTCGAGGTTTTCGAAAATGGCTTCGATAATAACATCGGCCCTGGCAGCCCCTGAACCCTCGACATCTGCGATTAGTCTGCTTTGGGCGCCTGCGATGCGATCCGGAGTCTTAAGGCGCTTGACGAAAAGTTTCCTGGCTCGTTTCAATGCCGGCTCAATGTATTTCATCTCGCGATCCTGGAGTGTCACCTCCAGGCCCTGGAGTACACACCATGCAGCGATGTCACCGCCCATGACACCGGCTCCGATAACATGAACCCGGCGCGCCTTGAAATCACAGTCTTTGCCGTGGGATTTCAGTTGTTCCATCAGCCAGAAAACCCGCCGTAAGCCCCGGGATGTGCTGCCATTGATCAGACGTGCAACACGCTTAACTTCTTCGTCGAGCATTTTATCAGGGCGATTTCCATACTCTTCCCAGGCCTCAATCAATTCGAATGGAGCGGGATAATGATCCGGGTTGGCTTTTGCGGCGGTTTGTTTCCGCATTTGACCGGCGAGGAACTTCCGGATGGGTCCGGCATTGCTCAGTTTTGCGAACAGGCCCGGGCCACGGCTCTTGTGCCCCTTGAGGACGGCGCGCCGGGCAGCCCAGCGCAACCCGCCATGAGGGCCGACAAGTTGATCGACCAGCCCCAGTCCTTTTGCATGGTGTGCTCTGAGCATGCGGCCGGTGAGCATGATCTGCATGGCCTGGAAACCCCCGATTAGCCGTGTCGTGCGGGCGCTGCCGCCAAAACCCGGAAAAATTCCAAGCTTTACCTCGGGGAAGCCGAGCCGGGTTCCTTCATTGTTAGCAGCTATGCGGTAGTCGAAGCACAAGGACAACTCCAGCCCTCCGCCCAGGCAATAGCCATTGATGATAACTGCGGTCGGGAAGGGTAGTGCTTCAATCCGGTCAAACACACTGTGAACATCGCGAATAAAGCCTTCGGCTTCTTCCACGCTGCTGACCTGGTCGAATTCCCGGACATCGGCGCCCACGATGAAAGAATTCCGTTTTCCTGATTGCAGGACAAGGCCCTTTGGATGATCCTTTTCGAGCCGCGTGACAATTTCTTCCAGTTCTGTCATCACCTCCCGGGAAAGACTGTTGTTAGACTCACCGGCACGGTCAATCGTCAACCAGCAGACCCGGTCAAGATCGTAATCCAGACGCCAGTTCCTGTATTCAGAATTACTCATGATCGGACTCCGTACGGTGATGTATGGTGACCGCTAATTATAGCGTATAAGAAGTCCGACGACCTACCACATTCAGGCGGTATTTCATCGCCTGCGCCAACTGACGCAGTGTTTGGTCCACTAAGGAATTTGGAGTCCAGCCAGTCTCAAACCCTCTGACACGACGATCAGCGGCAAGCCGATGATGGCTGTTGGGTCTGCGGAAGTCATGGAGCGCAGCAAACTGATGCCGCCAGCCTCGGATTTGAAACTGCCGGCACAATCGACCGGCTTGTCCGCTTCCACGTAACGCCGGATTTCGTCCCCGGATAATTCTCGAAAATGAACATCGGTCACAATCGTACGTTCAAAAATGAATGCTGTGTCGCTGCACAGCACAGCTACAGCGGTGAGAAACTGTACCCGTTGACTGCTGAATCCCCGAAGTTGTTCAATGGCCCCGCCGATGCTCCCGGGCTTTCCCACAATTTGTTTATTCCAGACCGCAAGCTGGTCGGAACCGATAATGGTGGAAGACGGAAACTGATCGGCAGCGGCGCGGGCTTTGCAGCTCGCCAGGCGGGTGACCAGACTGCCGGCCCTTTCGCCTTCGCGTGGCGACTCATCGATGGCGGGAGAGAAAACCTTGAACGGTATCCCCAGGCGTTCCAGCAGCATTTTCCGGTAAGGGCTGGAAGATGCGAGAATAAGTTTTCTATTATGTGACCGTTGTTGCATTTTGTAGTAAAATAAGCCGTTTAAGTATGGCGGTTGTCTTTTGTGCCGTCAGTAGGAATTGTGCAGCTATGTCTCGTGAATTTCCAGACTTTATAGATCCCTGGAAGGCAGCAGACGGGCGACGGACATTCCAGGGAACGATGCCATTGAAGAGGTTGAAGCGGCTCGGTCCTATATTGGCGCCTGAAAACGATGGGCAGGATCCGCGGCTTGTTGCTCGAGATGATGCCAGGTTTACCGCCGGGTTTTCGTATGACGAACAGGGCCTGGTGACAATTCGGCTCGAGGTTGGGGCGGTACTGCCACTGATTTGCCAGCGAAGTCTTGCGCCCTATCGTGAAAAGATAGAGCGAAGGAGCCTTCTGGTGGTGGTGGAAGACATTGGCGAACAGGATTTGATTCCGGAAAGTTATGATCCTGTACTGGTCGAGCACCGGCGGTTGGCGCTGCAGGACATCGTTGAAGACGAGTTGCTTCTCGCTGTTCCGCAAGTGCCGAGAAATCCGGAAATCGAAACAATTGAATTATCTACGGATGGAGAAGTCAGTATTTCATCCGATACGGGAAAAGAGCAAAGCTACAGGCCTTTCGCAGGACTGGCTGGGCTGATGAAAGCAGATATTGAGGATTGATCCGCCATCGGGATCGATCAGAATTTGAATCATTGATTTGACTTGGGAGAAATAGTCATGGCTGTACAAAAAAGCCGTAGAACGCCATCTACACGCGGCATGCGCCGCTCTCACGATTCACTGAAAGCACCAACGCTCTCTGTGGATTCCACCACGGGTGAAACCCATCTCCGGCATCACGTCACGCCGGAAGGCTACTACAAAGGCCGGAAAGTTATAGATACACCTATCGTTGATTTCGACGAAGAGTAAATTCTGTCTCACGCGCAACGCTCTCCATGTCAGCGCTTTTTGGCCGCTGGCAGTATGGCCCTGGCTCCAGTATCTGCACTTCCCGGGGCACGCTCCGGGTATTGCTTTACCTGCTGCGTCCCTGCCGCGCATAATGGTCCACTTTACCGGGCCTGACAGGGTGGTCCTGGAAACCAGACGTAGAATACCGCGCCAGGTACCCGGAATAATTGGGGCTTGATACATGAGTATCATTTGGAGACGCCAATGTGATCCATTCACAAATAACTGGAACGGGCAGCTACCTCCCTAAACGGGTTGTTACAAACCACGATCTGGAAAAGATGGTGGACACCAGCGACCAATGGATTCGGGAGCGCACCGGTATTAGTGAGCGCCGGGTCATGGGAGAGGGTGAAACCACCGCAACCCTGGCTGAAGAGGCGTGTAGAAAAGCAATTGAAGCTGCTGACCTGGATCCGCTTGAAATCGACCTGTTTATTTTAGGAACAATCACACCTGACCTGGTATTTCCCAGTTCAGCTTGCCTGATCCAAAAAAACCTGGGCTTGGCCGACTGCGCCGCGATGGATGTCAGTGCTGCATGTTCGGGTTTTATTTATGCCTTGAGTATTGCAGACAAATACATTCGTTGTGGCGATGCTCGCAACGTACTGGTTTGCGGCGCGGAAACGCTATCCCAAATTACAGACTGGAGCAACCGTGACACGGCTATCCTGTTCGGTGACGGCGCCGGGGCTGCGGTCCTGACGGCCTCAGATGAACCCGGGATTTTGTCCACACACATTCATGCCAACGGCCATCATGCGGATTTGCTTCGTACAAATGTCGGAGTGTCCAGAGGCTTTGGTGACATGTCGTGTAATGACAACAAGCCTGCGATCGAAATGAAGGGAAACGAAGTGTTCAAGGTTGCAGTCAGAACCCTGGGCCGCATCGTGGACGAAACCCTGAGCGCCAACAACCTCCAGAAATCAGACCTGGACTGGTTGATTCCCCACCAGGCCAATCTTCGAATTATCACCGCAACAGCCCGGATGTTGGAAATGGATATGGACCATGTTGTTGTTACTGTTGACCGGCATGGCAACACATCAGCCGCTTCAGTCCCCCTCGCACTGGACGAGGCGGTTCGTGATGGCAGAATCAAACGCGGTGATCTTTTGTTGCTGGAGGCATTCGGTGGTGGCTTTACCTGGGGTTCCGCTCTGGTCCGTTACTGATAGACAGTATGAATTTTGGAGAGGATAGATGGAATTGAATTTGCAGGGGCAGGTCGCAATCGTGACCGGTGCAAGTCGCGGGATCGGTGCTGAGATTGCTGATACTTTGGCCGCGGCAGGTGCGAAAGTAGCGGGCACTGCCACCACCGAAGAGGGGGCAAAATCAATTGGCGATCGTCTGCAATCAATATGCCCGGGCAATATTGGAGAAGTTTTGGACGTCAATGATCCGGAGGGGGCCGCTGGCCTGGTCAGCCAGGTCAACAATACGCTCGGTACACCTACTATCTTGGTAAATAACGCTGGTATTACCCGTGATCAGCTCCTGATGAGAATGAAAGAAGAGGATTGGAGTGAGGTGATTGATACAAATTTACGATCCGTTTTTCGCCTCAGCAAAGCATGTCTGCGGGGCATGATGAAAACCCGCAACGGGCGGATAATCAACATCGCTTCGGTGGTAGCTGCGATGGGAAACGCCGGGCAGACTAATTACGCAGCCGCCAAGGCGGGTATGATGGGGTTCACGCGGTCACTGGCGCGGGAGATCGGCTCCCGGAATATCACCGTGAATGTGATTGCTCCGGGTTTCATCGATACGGATATGACTCGAGCATTGGACGATAATCAAAGAGAGGCTCTCCTGAAGGATATTCCCCTGCAGCGATTGGGTGAGCCGCAAGACATATCTGCTACCGTTTTGTTCCTCGCTTCGGCGCAGGGCGGCTACATTACGGGGCAAACTTTGCATGTCAATGGTGGCATGTACATGATTTAGACTGGCATCGCAGCCGTAATTTAACTAAAATTGCCAGACTGAATCCCCCAAGAAGGAATGTATCTCCATGAGTAGTATTGAAGATCGCGTCAAAAAAATTGTTATCGAACAGCTTGGTGTCAAGGAAGATGAGGTTACCGCAGGTGCTTCATTTGTGGATGATCTTGGCGCAGACTCCCTGGATACCGTTGAACTGGTAATGGCGCTCGAGGAAGAATTCGAATGCGAAATCCCGGACGAAGAAGCGGAGAAAATTACCAGCGTTCAGCAGGCAATCGACTACGTTCAAGCCCACGTCTGATCCTTTGCATTTTGCAGGGTAAAGAGGCGGTCGGCTTCATGCCGGCCGTTGTTGCTTACGATCCCTGAATATTGAAGAGGTACCTATCGTGTCATCGCGTCGTGTTGTTGTTACAGGCCTGGGGTTGATCTCACCGGTCGGAAATACCGTTGAATCAGCCTGGAAAGCCGTCTGCAATGGCCAAAGCGGCATCGGCCCGGTAACAGATTTTGACGCATCTCTACTTGGAACCCGCATCGCCGGCGAAATCCGTAATTTCGAAGTTACCGATTACATATCCAGTAAAGAAGCCCGCCGCTATGATACGTTCGTCCACTACGGCCTGGCTGCAGCAAAGGACGCCATGTCCCAGGCCGGGCTGATTGCCGATGACCATGGTTTCGATCCGGAGCGGGTGGGTTTCGCGATTGGCTCGGGAATCGGCGGAATTTCCGCCATTGAGAAAAACATGATGATCTACCGGGACAAGGGGGCGCGGCGTATATCCCCGTTTTACATTCCCGGAGCAATAGTCAACATGATCAGCGGTATCCTTTCTATTCAATACGGATACAAAGGACCCAACTTCGCTGTTGTTTCCGCCTGTACCACTTCTACGCACAACATTGGCCTGGCCGCGCGCATGATCAAGTACGGCGATGCGGATGTAATGGTGGCAGGTGGCGCAGAGTATGCGACTACCCCCACATCGATGGCCGGTTTTGTTTCAGCCAAGGCGATGTCCACGCGTAATGATGACCCTCTGGCCGCGAGCCGTCCCTGGGACCGCGACCGTGATGGTTTTGTACTCGCCAATGGTGCAGGCATGATGGTCGTTGAGGAACTGGAACACGCGAAGTCCCGGGGCGCCACCATTTTTGCTGAACTCGTTGGTTTTGGAATGAGTGGAGATGCCCATCACATGACATCTCCTCCGGCGGATGGTGAGGGAGCAGCACGTTGCATGGAGATAGCGCTGCGGGACGCGAGTATCACCGCTGGGCAAGTTGACTACATCAATGCGCACGGAACCTCTACCATACTGGGAGACCGGGCCGAATCTGATGCAGTCAAGGCAGTCTTTGCTGATCACGCGTATCAAGTGGCCGTGAGTTCCACCAAGTCAATGACCGGACACATGCTCGGTGCCGCCGGTGGCGCAGAGGCGATTTTTTCAGTGCTCTCCATTCGTGACGGCATTTTGCCCCCGACAATTAATATGGACAACCCGGGCGAAGATTGTAATCTCGATTACGTGCCGAACCAGGCCAGGGAAGTGCCTGTTGACATCGTTCTATCCAATTCTTTTGGTTTCGGCGGCACGAACGGCACACTGGTCTTCAACCGGTTCAGGGATTGATTTCCCAAGCGACGGGCTGGGCCGGGCATATCCACATTTCACGGCAGGGAGAGGAAACATGCTTGAGTGCCTGGTGGGCGGTGAAATTTCAGACCGGATATCAGTAGCAGACCGGGGTTTGCAGTACGGTGACGGATTATTCGAAACAATAGCTGTTCTTGGAGGACAGCCGCGATTCTGGCAAGGCCATATGGATCGGCTCAGTGCGGGTTGTGCGCAACTGGGATTGCCGGTTACCCCGCAGTCCGTACTATTACGCGAATTAAAGACTGTTAGCGCCGGAGTACCGAAATGTGTCGTGAAGATCATCATGACCCGGGGTATTTCGGGCCGGGGATATGCACCCGGAAATCCCAGGGAGACTAACCGTATAGTCAGCTCCCATGCCTGGCCTCAAGTAGAGGGTGATCCCACAACATTGGGAATCCGGGCACGCATATGCGATCTGCGCCTTGGTATCCAACCGGCACTTTCCGGTCTGAAGCACCTGAACCGGCTGGAGCAGGTGACAGCTCGTGCAGAGTGGCAGGATTCTTCCATTCACGAGGGCATCCTGCTGGATCGCGAAGACCACGTCATCAGCGCGGTATCTGCAAATATTTTCCAGGTTCATTCCGGGCGCTTGCTGACACCCCGGCTCGACCGGTGTGGTGTCCGGGGTGTGATGAGGAGCGCGATATTGAATGCTTTCCGGGAACGATGTGAACAAAGGCGTATCATGCTGGATATGCTACCCGAGGCGGACGAAGTATTCGTGTGCAATTCTGTGCGCGGGGTGTTGCCCGTGACCCGGATCGATCACTGGGAGTACGCAATCGGCCCGGTGACTCGTGACGTTCAGAGCTGGCTCGATCGGCAGTAAAATGTTTGCAAAAATTCTTTCGCTGCTGCTGGTGCTATTGATGTTGCTGGGCATCTTTGCCTGGTACGGCCGGGAGAAGTACGACAATTTCCTTCAATCACCATTGGGAATCCCTGCCGGCGGCCACGTTTTTCAACTGGAGCCAGGAACAACGGGCATTGATATCATAAACCAGTTAGGGCGATTAGGCCTGACCCGGCCGGGTTGGGAATGGCGGTTACTGATGCGGTTGGAGCCCCATGTTTACCGCGCAGGAGAATACCGGCTCAAACCTGGTTTCAAGCCGCAGGAAGTCCTGGAACAACTATCCAGTGGACAAGTGATCCAGTACCGGGTGACGCTGGTAGAGGGATGGACGTTCCAGCAATTTGCCGCGGCGCTGGCTGAAAACGCCGTACTGAAACACGAACTCGATCTGACTGCCCCCTTGCAGTGGCATCTTGTTTCATCAGGCCTGGATATCGAACACCCGGAAGGCTGGTTTCTACCGGAAACCTACCAATTCACGCGGGGTGATTCAGATCGCGATATTCTGGTTCGTGCGCAAGATGCAATGAAGCAGGCGCTGGAGGAAGCATGGATATTGCGGATTGAGGGTTTACCCATCGAGTCTCCATACCAATTGCTGATACTTGCTTCAATCATTGAAAAAGAAACTTCACTTGATGAAGAACGTGGACGGGTTGCAGGCGTGCTCACCCGGAGACTGCACAAAGGCATGAGGTTGCAGACCGATCCCACAGTGATATACGGTTTGGGTGATTCATTTGATGGCAACATCCGGCGTCGCGACCTGAAAACAGACACTCCGTACAACACCTATACCCGCCACGGTTTGCCGCCGACGCCAATCGCCATGCCTGGCAAAGCGTCACTGATGGCCGCGGCCCGCCCGGAGCCAGGTGCTGATCTGTATTTCGTGGCGGACGGTCAGCGGTGGGCACACATTTTCCGCCACCCTGGAAGGTCACCAGATAGCCGTAAAAAAACTGGGTAGAGAGGAACTGATGCGGGGCAGGTTCATTACCCTGGAGGGGGGCGAAGGTGCCGGTAAGTCCACCATGATGGGCCGCGTCGCGGACTGGCTGGAGGACTCGGGCCACCGGGTCGTGCGAACACGTGAACCCGGTGGCACGGAGCTGGCTGAAAAACTACGCGACATCCTGCTGGACCGGAATAACCGTTCCCTGTCAGGCCAGGTGGAATTACTGTTGATGTTTGCGGCCCGCGCTGAGCACCTGGATGAGTTAATCCGGCCAGCGCTGGCTCGCGGGGACTGGGTATTGTGTGACCGTTTCACGGATGCCACCTGGGCCTACCAGGGCGGTGGCCGGGGATTACCCCGTGATGAGATTGAAGTATTGGAAAAATTGGTTCATGGCGATCTTCAGCCGGACCTCACACTGTTACTGGACCTGCCGGTAGAGCAAGGCCTTAAACGCGTTGGCGAACGGGGCCAGGCGGATCGGTTCGAGGAGGAGTCAATGGCTTTCTTTGCGCAGGTGCGTAAAGCATACCTCGAGCGCGCGGCGGCGGCACCGGAAAGGTTTGCCGTCATCGACGCGTCCGGCAACATTGAGGAAGTCTGGTTGCAAATCGATACGGTGCTGCGGCAGAGAATGGGACAATGATCTATCCCTGGCTGGAAGCGGTCGATGCTGAGTTTTCGGAACGCCTGGAGACTGCGCGGCTTCCGCATGCTCTCCTGCTATCCGGATCCCGGAACAGCGGAAAGATCGAGCTGGCCACCGGCTTCATAGCCAGTCTGATGTGCCTGGAAAACCAACACCCGGCTTGTGGAGGCTGCAGATCCTGCCAACTGTTGAAGTCTGGCGCCCATCCGGACCGGCACACCATTACATTTGAAGAACACCCGAAAACAGGCGAATTGCGAAAAGAGCTGGTGATTGACCAGGTAAGAAAGCTCATTTCATCGCTCTGCCTGACAAACACCTTTAGCAGGCGCAAGGCGGCCTTGATCCACCCGGTTGAGGCGATGAATAAATATGCCGTGAATGCACTGTTGAAAACATTGGAAGAACCGCCGGGTGAAGCGGTCCTGATCCTCGTGTCTCATGATCCCGCGCGCCTGCCGGCGACCATTCGCAGTCGCTGTCAGAACTTGCGCGTACGGCCCCCTGGTATCAAAAGCGCAATGAAGTGGTTGTGTGATGCCGGAGGAACCAGTGATGCGGATGCCGAAGCAGCGCTTATGGCTGCGGCAGGAAGTCCGCTCGGAGCGCTGGGAATGTTGCAGGATGGCAGCACAGATCAGTATCGCCTGGTGAGGTCGTCACTGAATGATTTGCGTTTGGGTGCAAAGGCCCCCGCCGCCGCCATGGCCGCCCTCGCAGAGGTCGAACCGGAGATGCTGTGGTCGTGGATCTCACTGCTCGCGGCACGGGAGCTGAAGGGCGCAATTGACAACCCGGCCGCTGCCAGAGCCTTGTCGTTGCTCCAGTCAACAGCGGACAAAAACCGCAAACTCTTGCCCACGCCGTTACGCAAGGACTTTCTTCTGCAGGATTGGCTGATACAATGGTCCCGGCTCGGAGAGTCGGGCAGATAACAGGACCCAGGAAGGAACCATGGCGCAACAAGGGATTCTCTCACTGTCTATCAAGGACAGGCAGGCACTTTATAAGTCATATATGCCCTTCGTATCGGGAGGCGGCCTGTTCGTGCCCAGCACCAAACGATTCAGTTTGGGCGACGAAGTATTCCTTCTGCTCACTGTAATGGAATTCGAGGAACGCCTGCCCATTCCCGGAAAGGTAATCTGGATCACCCCCCAGGGCGCTGCAGGCAACCGCAAGGCCGGAATCGGTGTGCAGTTTGCCGATACGCAGGATGGCGCCCATGCCCGGACCGTGATCGAATCGCACCTTGCCGGCAAAATCAAGAGCAATAAAGCCACGCATTCCATGTAGCCTAACTTATCGCAGCACGCAGTAATTCCATGAACTGAGCAAGCTGCGTTTCACCCTGGTAGAAGTGGGGCGACAGGCGAATTGAGTCGTTTCGAACAGCGTTGCTGACACCAGACTGGCGCAATTTGCGGGCAAGCTCCTGTGCGGGGAGCGCCTGGTGGGTAAAGCAGACGATGCCCGATTGGCGTTCCAGTGCTAGCGGACTGATTATCCGGACCTCGGGAAGATCCTCCAGGCTTCGAAGCAAGTATTGCGTATTGGACAGTACCCGCTGACCTACGTTTTCCATGCCGTAATCAAGCAGCAACCTTACTGAGGCATTGAGAGCAGCCTGGCCGATGGAGTTTGGGCTGCCGGCTTCAAATCTCCTGGCGCTGAGAGCCGGTTTCCAGTCGTCACGTTCAAAATTCCATGGCTGCTCGAACATGTGCCAGCCCTCCTGCAACAGTTGCAACCGGGGTCGCGCCGCGGCACTGCAATAAAATACGGCAATGCCTTCCGGGGCAAGAAGCCATTTGTGCGCGTCAGCGGCCAGGAAATCGATCCGGCAAGCCTCGACGTCCATGGGCAGAGCGCCCAGTTGCTGAATAGCGTCCACGAAAAACAGCACCTCTTTGCGCTGGCAGGCCTCTCCCAGGACTTGTAGATTCAAGCGGAAACCATCGTTCGACTGCACCGCGCTGACCGTCAACAACCGTGTGTTCCGGTCGATGGCTTCGAGCAGGGCTTTTTCTGCATGGCCGGCCTTTCGAATGTCTACTTCCCGGATTTCGACGCCCCTGGCAGCCTGTGCGAGCCAGGGAAGACGGTTGGACGGAAACTCGCCGCGAGGTAGCACAATATTGTCACCAGGTTGCCAGTCGAGCCCGAATGCAACCGCGCATATGCCTTCGGTAGTATTTTTGAGCAAGGCGATATCATCGGTCGATCCCGCGCCAGTTAATTCAACCAGACCCTGGCGTAATTTATCTTCGCGGACAATCCACTCGCGGTAAGCGGCAGAACCCTGGCGCATATTTTCCTCGGCGAAATGCTGTACGGCTTCGGCTGCGCAACGGGGCCACGGCCCGATCGCAGCGTGATTGAAATAAAGCCCCTGCTCCAGGATCGGGAATTGTTCAAGCGCCAGGGCGGGAGTGAAACCTGAACTGATTTGGGGAGACATGTGGATATAATGAGGCCAATGACAGAGTCAACGCAACGCTCGATCATCCATGTGGATATGGATGCGTTTTACGCATCGGTGGAAAGCCTGGACGAGCCGTTGCTGAGGGGCCAGCCGATCGTAGTTGGCGGCCTGGGTTCAAGGGGCGTCGTGGCGACCGCGAGTTACGAGGCGCGCGTTCACGGGGTCCACTCGGCTTTACCTATGAGCAGGGCGCGACGGCTTTGCCCAAAAGCACATTTTATCCGGCCGAGAATGGCGAGATACAGGGAAAAATCGGTCGAAGTTTTCTCGGTTTTCCGGGAATTCACACCGCTGGTCGAGGGACTTTCTCTCGACGAAGCCTTTCTCGATGTGACCGGCAGCCTGAAACTCTTTGGAACACAGGCGGAGATCGGAGCGCTTATCAAACAGAGAATACTGGGGGAAACGGGATTGACGGCTTCAGTTGGTTTGGCGCACAACAAGTTTCTGGCCAAACTTGCCTCGGATGTACAAAAACCAGATGGCCTGGTGTTTGTAGACCCGCAAGAAATAAACGCTTTTCTGGATCCGATGCCGATCAGCCGCCTTTGGGGAATCGGTAAACGAACTGCGCCAAAACTCAAGGCGCTGGGCATTCTCACGATAGGCCAACTGAGAAAATCGGACATATCCATCATCAGACCGGCACTGGGAAATAAATCCGAGCACTTTGTGCGCTTATCAAGGGGTGAGGATGACAGGCCGGTCTTGAGCGGCCGGCCAGACAAGTCGATCAGTCACGAAGTTACATTTGATATTGATCTCACGGACAAAACAAAACTGCTGGCCGAACTGCAACAACAGGCCGAATCTGTTTCCCGGCGTTTGCGGGCGCAGGGTTTGATGGCCAGCACGGTGGTTGTGAAAATTCGCGACTCAGGATTTCACACCGTTACACGCAGTCGAAGCATGCGGGCGTGTTCGAACAGTACCCAAACCCTGTACCGGATGGCGCGGGCCCTGTTCGAGAAGTGGCGTGAAAGCCACCGGACCACGCCGGTTCGGTTACTGGGCATGGGCGTTTCGGGCCTGGAGGAAACAAACTGGTCCGACCACGACAGCGGAGACCATCTCGATAGCAGGGGTGAGCAGGAAATAGACCGGGTGTTCGACTCAATCAACAAACGTTACGGCGACGCCAAAATCGTGCACGGGCAAACCTTGCGGCGGAAGAAATAATTTGGAAACATCAGGATTCCGGCTTTTTGAGTTCTTCGTCGCGCAATTCCCGGCGCAGAATCTTGCCAACGTTTGATTTGGGCAGGTCATCACGAAATTCGACGTGGCGGGGGCGCTTGTAGCCCGTGAGCTGCTCTTTGCAATGAGCGCGAAGCTCCTCTTGGGTAAGCGACGGATCAGATTTCACCACAAATGCTTTCACTGCTTCTGTGGACTTGGCGTCGGGGATGCCGATCACGGCTACCTCCAATACCTTGGGGTGGAGGGAGATGACGTCCTCGATTTCGTTTGGGTAAACATTAAAGCCGGACACCAGGATCATGTCTTTCTTACGGTCCACTATCTTGAAGAAGCCGTCTGCGTTCATCAGGGCAATGTCTCCGGTACGCAGCCAGCCGTCCTCAGTGATGACCTCCGCCGTTGCTTCCGGGCGCTGCCAGTAACCCTTCATAACTTGCGGGCCCCGCACCACCAGTTCGCCCGTCTCACCCTGTGGCAGCAGGTCACCCTCTTCATTCATGATTCCACATTCGGTTGATGAAATCGGTAGCCCGATGCAGCCGTTGAATCTTTCCAGATCCATTGGGTTTATACACGCGGCCGGGGACGTTTCAGTCAGACCGTAGGCCTCGATCAGGGCGGTGCCGGTAACTTCCTGCCATTTTTCCGCCACGGCGCGTTGCACCGCCATTCCGCCTCCGAGCGCACCCTTGAGTGTACTGAAATCGAGCTGTGCGAAACCGGGAGTATTCAGCAAGCCATTGAACAGGGTGTTCACTCCTGGAATCATGGTGAACGGAACCTTTTCAAGTTCCTTGACAAAGCCCGGCATATCCCGGGGATTTGTAATGAGAACATTGACTCCGCCCAGGGCCATGAAGGTCAGACAATTAGCTGTCAGCGCGAAGATATGGTAAAGCGGAAGAGCAGTGATGACGGTTTCAGTGTCCTGCCCGATACCGGCTGGAATCATCCAGGCTTTTGCCTGAAGCATGTTGGCCACCAGGTTTTTGTGCGTCAACATGGCGCCTTTTGCGACACCCGTTGTGCCACCCGTATATTGCAGGAAGGCAATATCGTCCAGAGCGTAATCGACCGGGCTCAGTGACAAACCAGCCCCCTGCTTGAGGGCTTCGCTGAATGAAACAGAACCTGGCAAATTGAAGTCCGGCACGACTTTTTTCACATACTTCAATACGAAATTGATCAGCAGGCTTTTCGGGAATCCCAGTAAATCCCCGATTTTGGTCGTAATGATCTGTTCGACGCCAACTTCGCCTGAAATTTTCTCCAACACATGCGCAAAGTTTTCCACCACCACGATGGCCCTGGCTCCGGAGTCCCCGAGTTGGTGTTTCAGTTCACGTGCCGTGTACATCGGGTTGGTATTGACGATAACCAGGCCGGCTTTCATGGCGCCAAAAAGCGCAACGGGATATTGCAGGATATTCGGCATCATCAAGGCAATGCGGTCACCTTTGACCAGCCCCTTGCTTTGCAGCCACGCAGCGAAATCCCTGGTAAGACGATCCAATTCTGTGTAGGTCAGTTTTTTATCGAAATTAACGTAGGCGGTCTGGTCTTGATACCTGCCGCAGCTCTGCTCGAAAATATCCAGGATGGATGAATAGTGGCTCAGGTCGATTTCGGCCGGCACGCCCTCAGGATAACTATCTAGCCATGGCTGGGTCACAACAAATCCTCGCTGTAGATTGAGATAGTTTATATCATGCCCTAAATCGAAAAAATGTTGCTGACTGATGTCAGAAGCATTTCTTTCATTCCCGTGTGATAATGAACGGCAACACCAATCAGGGCAGCACCGGATGGGCGAGCAGAACGTTAAACTGAACAACGATGAAGCCACTCGCCAGGAGTTCATGAAGGCGTTGCTGACCGAGGTTCGCGCACTCGAGAAAATGCTTGATGAGGGCCTGGTTGAGTCCGGCATACGCCGGATTGGCGCTGAACAGGAAATGTTCCTGATCGACAAGGCCCACAAACCCGCGCCGATAGCACTCCAAATTCTGGAGGCGATCGATGATGAGCGCTTCACCCATGAATTGGGATTGTTCAACCTCGAGGCGAATCTTGAACCGCACAAGCTGGGTGGCAATTGCCTGGCCTTGATGGAACGCGAAACCCAGGAAGTTTACCAGCGGGCGCGCGAAATTGCTGCCCGCTTTGACTGCGATATTGCACTGGTTGGAATTCTGCCTACGCTCACCAAGGATAATCTCGGCCTTGAATCGATGGTTCCGACGCCCCGCTATCACGCCTTGAACGATGCGATAAGAGCGCTCAGGGGTGATGAGTTCGAGTTCACGATCAACGGCATCGACCAGTTGGCAGTGAAGCACGACAACGTGATGCTGGAAGCCTGCAATACCAGTTTCCAAGTCCATTTCCAGGTCAGCCCGGACAATTTCGCGAAGAACTACAATATTGCACAGGTGGTAACCGCCCCACTGCTGGCGGCAGCGGTAAATTCGCCAATTCTACTGGGCAAGCGCCTCTGGCACGAGACGCGAATCGCAGTGTTTGAGTATTCTGTCGATACCCGGTCGAAGGTTCACCAGGAAAGGGGACTCAAGCCCCGTGTTCACTTCGGGGACCGTTGGCTGGAGGATTCTGTTACTGAAATTTTCAAGGAAGACATCGCACGTTTCCGCATCGTGTTGACTACGGACACCGAAGAAGATCCGATCGGTATGATCGAGCAGGGCATCATGCCATCGCTTAACGCGTTGCGGCTGCACAATGGAACCGTTTACCGCTGGAACCGGCCCTGTTACGGCGTGCACAACAACGTGCCCCATTTGCGGATTGAGAACCGGGTCATTCCATCCGGTCCTACCGTTTTGGATGAAGTGGCTAATGCCGCATTTTTCTACGGCATGATGGCGGGGATGTCCGAGCAGGTGGAAGACATTCGTGAACAACTGACTTTCGCAGACGTAAAGTCCAATTTCCTGGCGGCGGCCCGGGAGGGGATTCGAGCCCAGATGAACTGGTTCAATGATACGCATCTTCCCGCCAAGCAACTGATCCTTGAGCAACTACTGCCGCTGGCCCACGAAGGCCTGCAGCAGGCGGGTATCGACCAGGACGATATTGACCGCTATCTCGGTGTCGTACGCGACCGCGTGACGATGCGCCGAACCGGCTCACGCTGGGCGCTGGAGTCTCTCGAAGAAATGAAAGACTCCGGTACGCTGGATCAACGGTTGCGCTGCATCGTAAGCAGCATGGTCGATCAACAGTCCGCCGGTAAGCCGATCAGCCAATGGGAGTTAGCGAAATACTGCCCCAATCAGGATTGGCGTGACAGTTACCGCACCGTGGGGCAATTCATGACACAGGATCTGTTCACCGTGCGGCCAGATGATATCGTTGACTTTGCTGCAACGTTGATGGACTGGCGACACGTCCGCCACGTACCTGTTGAGAGCGATACCGGCAAGCTGGTTGGCCTCGTTTCTCAGCGGGCGCTGTTACGGCTGTTCGCCCAGGGCAGGGTGGGCAAGGGCGAAAGTGTCACGGTGGAGGAAATCATGAACCGGAGCCCTGTAACGGTGCACCCCGACACGTCGACCGTGGATGCCATCAGACTCATGCGCGAGAAAAAGCTGGCCTGTCTGCCTGTTACCCGGAAGGACAAGCTGGTTGGGATAGTGACCGAGCACGACCTGATCGTCGTCTCCTCCCATCTGCTGGAATCCTACCTGGACACGCCGGAGTGACCGAGCGTTATTGCGCTCGGTTCCTGGTTCTCTTTTTGTTGCTCGCCGGGCTATCCGCCTGCAGCCAGCCGCTGACACTGGAACAACAAATTATTGCGGCGATTCGTGAGATGGAAGCGAAAATCGAAGCGGGAGAGCGCCGTCGCTTCATGGCCCACATCGCGGAGGATTTTACCGGGCAGAACGGCGCGATGACAAGAGAGCAGGTCCGTGCCATGGTTGTTTTCCAACTGACCCGCCACAAACGTCTGCAAGCCCAGTTATTTCCCATTCACGTGGCGGAGTCCGGTACCAACACCGCCAGTGCCGGTTTCAGGGCGCTGATTACCGGCGGTCCCAATTGGATTCCGGAGAATGGGCGGGTCTTCGATTTTGAGACACACTGGCGACTTGTCGATGATGAGTGGTATCTTTATGCAGCGAGTTGGACGCCGGTTGCGCTGGACCAAGTGCTTTAACCGTCTCAGCTTTTGAGAATGCTTCAGTTACAATAGAACCATGGTTTTTTCCGCTTTTCATCCGGCGGTTCGCTCGTGGTTCGGCGATGCTTTTGAATCGGCAACGCCGGTTCAGTCTGCCGCGTGGTCAGCTATTAATTCCAATGAGAACGTTCTGATCGCAGCTCCCACGGGCAGCGGCAAGACATTTGCAGCTTTTCTTTGTGCCATAAACGAACTCGTTTTGCAGAGCCAGGAACAGGCACTCGAAGATGGTGTACAGGTGTTATATGTCTCACCGCTGAAGGCCCTGTCCAACGACATTGAACGCAACCTGCGCCTTCCCCTGCGGGGAATCGATCGCTGGCTGCTGCAAAATACAGGCGGGGCGTCCGGGATTCGTGCCCTGGTCAGAACCGGTGATACAAAGCCCGGCGAGCGGGAAAAGATGCGCCGCAGACCGCCCCAGATCCTGGTGACGACACCGGAATCACTTTACCTGTTGCTGACCTCTGATTCCGGGCGGAGCATGTTAGGTGGCGTAAAGACCGTAATCGTGGATGAAATCCATGCGGTTGCCGGCAACAAACGCGGAAGTCACCTGGCTTTATCGCTGGCCAGGCTCGATGCTCTGAGCGACCAGGTGAGCGGCGGGCGCGCCCGCCGTATTGGACTTTCTGCCACGCAGAATCCCATTGGCCTGATTGCAAATTTTCTGACCGGCGGCAGGCCCTGCAAAATTGTTGATACGGGGCACCAGCGGGACCGCGACCTGTCCCTGGTCATTCCATCGTCGCCTTTGTCGCCGGTCATGGCCAATGAAGTCTGGACTGAGATTTATGACCGCCTGGAAACGTTGATCGATGAGCACAGGACAACCCTGATCTTCGTCAATACCCGCCGGCTGGCAGAAAGGCTGGCTCGGCATCTCGCCGAGCGAATCGGCGACGAAGCAGTGACTGCGCACCACGGCAGCCTGGCCCGCGAACACCGCCTGGAAGCGGAGCATGCTCTCAAGTCTGGCCGCTTACGTGCCCTGGTAGCTACAGCGTCGCTGGAACTTGGTATAGACATTGGACATGTGGATCTGGTTTGCCAGATTGGCTCGCCCGGGAGTATCTCAGCGTTCATTCAGCGCGTTGGCCGGGCCGGTCACGCTGTGGGCGAAACACCCAAGGGAAGGTTGTTTCCGGTATCAAGGGATGACCTGGTTGAAAGCGTTGCGCTTCTCATGTCCATAAGGGAAGGTTTGCTGGACCGGGTTCTTATTCCGGATGCACCACTGGACGTCCTGTCGCAGCAATTGGTCGCCGAAGTCAGCGCCAGGGAATGGGAAACAGGACCGCTGCTTGAACTGGTGCGCGAGGCCTGGCCCTACCGCGATCTTTCGGACTCCCGCTTCGAAGACGTGATCAACATGCTGGCCGTCGGATATGCGACCCGGCGGGGTCGGCGTGCGGCTTTTTTGTATCACGATGCCATTAACGGGCGTATCCGGCCGCGGCCGGCGGCCCGCCTGACGGCGCTGCAAAATGGCGGCGCCATCCCGGACCACTTCGATTACGACGTGGTGATGATGCCGCAGGGATACCGTGTCGGAACGCTGAATGAAGATTTCGCATTTGAGAGTCTTCCCGGGGATATATTTCAATTGGGTAACACGAGTTACCGGATCCTCAAGATCGAGCAGGGGCGAGTGCTGGTCGAAGACGCCAGGGGGCAGCCACCGACCATTCCCTTCTGGTTCGGCGATGCGCCCGGGCGCAGTGATGAACTGTCAGCCGCCGTGTCGGATTTACGACAACAACTGGATTCACTATTAGCTGAAACGGGCGCGGAGGCAGCTCAAAACCATTTGCTGGAAGCAGGAATCGAGCCGGCTGTTGCCACGCAACTGGTTGACTACCTTGGCGCGGCCAGGGAAGCGCTGGGCTGTATTCCCACCCGTGACCGGATTGTCCTGGAGCGATTTTTCGATGACACCGGTGATATGCATCTAGTGGTGCATGCTCCCCTGGTTTCGCGGATCATGCGGGCCTGGGGCCTTGCGTTGCGCAAGCGATTTTGCCGCCATTTCAATTTCGAACTTCAGGCTGCTGCCCTTGAGGACAGCCTGATCCTGTCCCTGGGTGAGACGCACAGTTTCGAAACCAGGGATGTACCCGCCTACCTTAAATCTGCCAGTGTCCGCAATGTTTTGACCCAGGCTCTGCTGGATGCACCGATGTTCGAAGTCCGCTGGCGCTGGAACGCAACTATTGCGCTGGCGGTGCAGCGTATGCGCAACGGTCAGAAATTGCCGCCGCAATGGCAACGGAACAATGCCGAAGACCTGATTGCCGTGGTGTTCCCGGAGCAGCTCGCCTGTCTGGAAAATATCCGCGGCGAGCGGGAAATACCTGACCACCCCCTGGTCGCTCAAACCATCAGCGATTGCATGACCCAAACCATGGACATTGACGGCCTGGAGTCTCTGCTCAAGCGGATCGAGGCGGATGAGGTGGAAATTCGCTGTCTTGATCTGACCGGACCCTCGCCCCTGTCCGCCGAGATCATCAACGCCCGGCCGTACGCTTTCCTTGACGATGGCGAGGCGGAAAACCGGCGTACCCGCGCTATCAGCCAGAACCCGAACGACCTGGGAGATGCAGGCACACTGAGTATCATTTCGGTCGATGCGACCGAGCAGGTCAAATCGGAAGCCTGGATTCGCCCCAGGACTCCTGATGAGTTGCACGACGGACTGCTGCAGCTCGGCTTCCTGACTCAACGGGAGTTCTCGACCGGAACATCGAGTAACGGAACGGCCAGTAACGGCTCGAGCGGTGAAGTTGGCACTGGTAACTGGTGTAAGTGGTTCCAGGCACTGGCTGATGACCTGCGTGCGAGCCACACAAAGCTGGACGGCAGAAGCTGGTGGATAGCCACAGAGCGGCTGGAGGAGTTTTGTGCGATTCACCCGGACGCTGTTTTGAAACCCGATCCGGCAGCTGTTTTTCCGCGTGCTGAATCCGATCCGGGCAAGGCACTTATTGAGCTGTTGCGCAGCCGGCTGTCAGGCCTGGGCCCGGTCGATGCCAGAACCCTGGCGGATGACTTCGCGCTGTCGCCGGCTGAAATTGACTGCGCCCTGGTCGCCCTGCAAACCGAAGGCTATGCGATGGTTATGGACAACGCACAGCTTAACGGGGCCCGGGAAAAGATTTGGTGTGAACGGCGATTGCTGGCACGCATACACCGTTATAGCCGCGAGCGCCGCAGGAAAATTGCTCGCCCGGTTTCACCCGCCGCCTATATGCGTTTCCTTTTGAGCTGGCACGGGTTGGAAGACCCGTCTGGTGAACTGGAACAGGTACTCGCCTTGCTTGAAGGCTGGACCGCGCCGGTTGCGGCCTGGGAACAGGGGCTGCTGGCGAGTCGTTGTGCCGACTATTCTGCGCAGCGGCTGGACGAGCAGTTCCTGAGTGGATTTGCGACCTGGTTTCGCCCTGGTCACGCAGGGCAGGGCGCACAGCAGCTGGTGGCCGCCACCCCTATTGCTATTGTCCCGAGGAGACAGGCGGGTTTCTGGCGGGGCACACCATCCGGTGAAGCCGCGGAGCCTGGCAGCCTGGCAAAAAGGGTGTTGCAGGAGTTGCAAGATAAGGGCGCCATGTTCACCGCTGATCTTGAACACGGCACTGGCCTGATGCCGGTTCAAATGGAACAGGCGATGGCTGAACTGGTCGCACGGGGGTTGGTCACTTCGGACGCATTTTCCCCGCTTCGCTGGCTGCTCCGCCCGGAGTCAGAAAAGCGCCGTAAGCTGAAGGCGTTGCGTGGACGCCGGGGAAAAATCCAACCCGGCTTGCTCGGCCGCTGGAGCATCGCGGGCGATTCTTCCGGCAGGGCCGGGGCTAAATCCGAGAGCGAATTATTTACGGACCAGGCCAGACTCGCCACAATTTGTGAAGCCTTACTGAGACGTTACGGTGTGGTGTATCGCGCTGTGTTGGAACGGGAATCGCTTCTCCCGCCATGGCGTTACCTGCTGCGTTACCTGCGCCGGATGGAAGACCGGGGCGAAGTTCATGGGGGGAGATTTGTTGATGGATTTTCGGGCGAGCAGTTTGCCTTACCCGAGGCGGTGGGCCTTCTGCGACGCCACGCTGCTGACAGGTCGGAGCGTCAGCTTAAGGTTATCAATGCGACCGATCCACTTAACCTGGGCGGTATTATTACCCCTGGCGTGAAGACTGCCGCCAAGCCTGGCAACCGGATTCTGTTGCTTGACGGTGTCCCGGCGGCGCGGCTTCAGGGTGATGAATTGGAGTTGCTTGGCGGGGGCGATTTAATAGGTTCTGCCGAGGCGGAGCGTCACCTGCGTGTTGTTCGGGGAATATCAGCTTCGTTGTCGCGCTAGATGTAGATTCCAGCATCGTTGTTTACGGGCCGCCGATCCGAAGTAAAGGGCCTGCTTCCAGGACTCGGCATGAACCCATCCCTGGGGCCTCCTCTTGAAACATCCTGTTTCAAAGGGTCCCGGAAGCAGGCCCTTTACTCCGAACCGGCTCGTGCAGAGCTGCGATTGAGTGTTCTTGAAACAGCAATAGTTGGCACGCCCGTAATGCCGCAGCGCGTTTGTCCTTGAAGGAATATGGTCGCTCTCAGGCTGCGGCTAGTTGTCTGAGTACGTATTGAAGAATTCCGCCGTGACGATAGTATTCAGCCTCCTTGGGTGTATCGATGCGTACCCGGGCTTGAAATGTGGTCACTGCGTCGTCACCGGCGGTCGCTGTAACTGAAACTGTTTCTGAAGAAACATCTCCAAGTCCTTCAATATTATATGTTTCTTTACCGGTCAAGCCGAGTGATTCAGCGTTTTCACCTGGCATGAAGTTCAGTGGAAGCACACCCATGCCGACCAGGTTCGAACGGTGGATGCGTTCGAAACTCTCGGTAATCACGGCCTTTACACCCAGCAGGTTCGTTCCTTTGGCGGCCCAGTCGCGTGACGATCCAGTGCCATATTCCTTGCCGGCCAGCACAATCAGGGGAGTGCCTTCTGACTGGTACTTCATGGCGGCGTCAAAAATGCTCATCTGTTCGCCGCCAGGCTGGAACGTGGTCCATTCGCCCTCGGTGCCCGGAGCCAGTTGGTTGCGCAAACGCACATTGGCGAAAGTACCCCGCATCATGACCTCGTGGTTGCCGCGGCGTGAGCCATAGGAATTAAAGTCAGCTTTCTGGATGCCTTTGCTCTTCAGGTATTGCCCTGCAGGTGAGTCCTCCTTGATCGCGCCAGCCGGGGAAATATGATCCGTTGTTATGGAATCGCCAAGTTTTGCCAGGCAGCGTGCACCCATAATTTCAGGAATACCCGGCAATTCCTGGGTCATTCCACGGAAATACGGTGGATTCTGAATATAGGTGGAATCATCCTGCCAGGCGAACATCTCGCCTTGAGGTGAATCAATGCTGTTCCATCGCTCATCACCCGTAAAAGCGCTTGCATAACGGTTACGGAACATCTCCGGGGTCACACTGTTGCCTATGGCCTCCTGTACTTCGTGGGAAGTTGGCCAGATGTCGCTCAGATAAACGGGATTGCCGTCACGGTCCTCACCCAGGGGGTCAGTAGTCAAATTGACTTTCAGGCTGCCAGCCAGCGCATAAGCAACCACCAGCGGGGGAGAAGCCAGGTAGTTCATCTTGACGTCTGCGTGAATCCGGCCTTCGAAATTGCGGTTGCCTGAAAGAACCGAACAGGCCACCAGGTCGTTTTCACGTATGGCGTTGCCGATCGGATCGGGCAGGGGGCCTGAATTACCGATACAGGTCGTACAGCCATAACCGACGACGTTGAAGCCTAACGCCTCCAGATCATCCATTACACCGGCCTTGAGAAGATAGTCAGTAACCACCCGAGAGCCTGGTCCGAGCGAAGTTTTCACCCACGGCTTGACCCTGAGGCCCTTCGCCACGGCATTACGCGCCAGCAGGCCGGCTCCCAGCATGACGGCAGGATTGGAGGTGTTGGTACAGGATGTGATGGCGGCGATGACGACCGCGCCGTCCTCCAACTCAAAAGTTTCAGCGTTGTACTCTACTTCGGCATGATCTGCGCCTGCTCGACCGGCACAAAGCGGTCCGAGGTTTTCAAGATAATTTTCACGCATATCGCTCAGCAGGACCCGGTCTTGAGGGCGTTTTGGGCCCGCCAGGCTGGGCTGGACGGTTGTCATGTCCAGTTCCAGTACGTTGCTGTATTCGGCTTCAGCCTGGTCAGCTGTGTGGAACAAGCCCTGTGCTTTCATGTAAGCCTCGACCAGTTCGACCTGGCCTTCAGAACGGCCGGACAAGGTCAGATACCGCAAGCTTTCATCGTCAATAGGGAAAATGCCGCAGGTGGCGCCATACTCCGGAGCCATATTGGAGATGGTTGCACGGTCAGCCAGTGGCAGAGACTGCAGGCCATCACCGAAGAATTCGACGAATTTTCCTACCACTCCGAGTTCGCGAAGCATTTCCACAACGGTCAACACGAGGTCGGTTGCATTAGCACCCTCCGGGAGTTTGCCGGTCAATTTGAAGCCGACAACCTGCGGGATCAGCATGGTGATGGCCTGGCCGAGCATGGCGGCTTCAGCCTCGATGCCACCTACTCCCCAACCCAGTACGCCGATACCGTTAATCATCGTTGTGTGGGAGTCGGTGCCGACGACCGTGTCCGGATAGGCGACATCACCGGTGCCGAATACAACGCGGGCCAGGTGTTCCAGATTGACCTGATGCACAATGCCGGTATTGGGTGGCACCACCCGGAAGTTGCTGAATGCAGACTGACCCCAGCGCAGGAAACTGTAGCGCTCGTTATTGCGCTGGAATTCGATCTGATTGTTGAGGTCGAGCGAGTTGGCCTTTCCATAGCTGTCAACCTGCACGGAATGATCAATCACGAGTTCGGCCGGAGAAAGGGGGTTGATCTGGTCGGCGTTTCCACCCAGAGAAGTCATGGCATCGCGCATGGCAGCCAGGTCGACAACCGCGGGTACCCCGGTAAAATCCTGCAGAACAACACGCGACGGCGTAAAAGCAATTTCAGTGCTGGGGTCAGCCGAGGGATCCCAGTTGCAGAGTGCTTCGATATCGCTGCGGGTGACGTCTATCCCATCTTCATGGCGTAACAGGTTTTCCAGCAGAATTTTGAGACTGAACGGCAACCGGGAAATATCGTATTGCTGGCCGAGTTTTTGCAGGTCGTAGTAGCGGTAGTCCTGGCCATTGACTGTAAGGCTGGAAGCGGTTGAGAATGAATCTCCCATGCTGTTCTCCGAAATTCGACTGAAGGGTTTAGTGAACCACCAATTATCGCCGAATTCGGGTCTGCTTCACAGGGATAATCATCATCCCGTGGCCGGGAAGGAACCTCATACCATTTCCGGCGCTCGCTCCCGGGGAAGTACTGCTTGGGTTTGGCTGCCGTACTCTTTGAGTGTAGCAGCACAGAAATCGAGTTTGCGTGCAATGTCATCGTCTGCCTGGTCGGGGTCGTGGTGGTGGATCCACAACCGCTCAACCTCGGCCATGTGTGCAAGCCGGCAGACTTCGCTCAGCGAGGAGTGCCCCCAATGCACCTTGCTGGCATACTCTTCGTCGAAATAAGTGCAGTCGTGCACCAGTACATTGGCGCCGCGGCAAAAATCTGCCAGGTTGTGCGTGAACTCCTCGTCGGCGAACTCTGAATCCGCCGGGTAGAGTTCATTGTCGGTTATGTAACAGAAGCTCCGGCCATGATAATCGACACGGTAGCCAAGGCAGTGGCCCGGGTGCTTCAGCAGCATCGATCGAACGCGAATATCGCCGAGCTCTATTTCCTGTTCGGCAATCTCGTGGAAGGTCACGTGGGCGCCGAACTCACGCACGGTGACCGGGAAGTAGGTGCCGTCCATCTGCGTCACCATTACCTGCTGAAAACTGGCCTCGTCCTGCACGGCGCCGTGAACACGCACAGCGTTACCGGGGATGTAGAGTGGCGTGAAGAAAGGAAAAGCATTGATGTGATCCCAGTGCGGGTGGGTGATGAAGAGGTCCGCCGTAATGCGTGTATGGCCAGCTTTGAGCATATGGTTGCCACAGGACTTGATGCCGGAACCGGCATCAAAAATCAGGTGGCGATCGGGTGTAAATTGCAGCGAGTAGCAAGAAGTATGGCCACCGTATTTTATGTAACCTTCCTGAGGCATCGGCAGGGTGCCGCGTACACCCCAGGCTGTCAGCTGCATCTTGCCCAATGACTCCATGATCGAATCAAATTTTTCCATCGTGAACGGTTTCACGATGTATCCATTCGCACCCATTCTCTTCGCTTTGTTTTGATCTGTCTCGTAAGCTTTGGACGAGGCCATCACGATACGAATATCGGCGAGATCCTCGTCTTCACGGATCCGGCGGCAGACCTCAAAGCCGTTGACACCGGGCATCATCACGTCGCAGACGACGCCATCGGGCCGCACTTCATGGAGCCGCTTGATTGCCTGCTCCGGCTCAATCAATGCCTCGGCTTCGTGCCCCGCACTCTGTAAAAGGCTTACAGTCATTTTGAGGGCCATCTTGCTATCGTCGATGACAAGGACTTTCAACTTATTCTCAGTCACACGTGCGATTCCCGTTGGTACCAGGTCCAGACCGAAGAATCACAGCACTGGGCTGGTGAAAAGACTACGGGGAAGTATAAAACACTTTTTTCGAAAAAGTCGGCGAGGAATCAAAGTGTTGACAATAAATTCCAATTCGGAGTCCCGTTCAAACTATCCCATCAGCAGGGATTCTGCTTCTCGCATGATTTTTTTGCGCCCGAACATCAGTTCGAAACGGCCGCCACCCAGCTGGTTCCACAAGGTGGCGGAACGCAAGCCCGCCATTAAGAGAGTTCTCACCCAGTCGATTGTCCGGTCAGTTTTCAAGTATTGTGGTTTGCCATTGACGACGATCCGCGGGGAAAGTTTACTGATTGTGTCGGAATACAGCCCCGATAACTCATGCGCCTGCAGGTCTTCACGTTCGTGTTGTTCGAGTTCAATGCCTTCACTTGATATATCCTGCAACCGCATTCCCACCTCTTCCTGGAGTTTTCCAGACCGCCGGAATTTCTTTTCAATTTGTAACAAGCCAACGGCATAGCGCAGCGAATCGGCATAGCGGTTGTCTCCCTGCAGAACAGCCAGCATGGTCTCAACGCCCAATCTCATCTTTACCACTCCTCCGTAGATTTCTGCGGTTGAATCGGCGTCCAGTTGAAACAGACTGTGCAGACAGGAACTGGCTGCGTAACCCGACCATGTCCCGTGATGGGCGGCCTGGCGGACCAATTCGGTCGCCTGGAATACTCCGGCCAGTGCCAGGGTTCTTTCTTTCATACGGTTGTCTCTTCTTGATTCTGCCATTTACGGGTTGCCGGCGGTGTATCAGCCCAGGAAATAATGCCGCCGCCCAGGCAATTTTCACCCTCGTACAGGACCACCGACTGGCCGCAGGTGACGGCTCTTTGTTCGTGCTCAAATTCCAGCGCGAGTTGCTGCTCGTCAATTTTACGCAAGGTGCACGCCTGGTCTGCCTGGCGGTACCTGACCTTTGCGGTCAATTTGGTGCCGGCCAAAGGAGCTGTACCGGAAATCCAGCTGAGCTGTTCGGCATGCAGGGTTTTTGAAAATAACCAGGGGTGATCGTGGCCCTGGCCGGCATAAAGGATATTGCTTTCCTGATCCTTGTGAAGAACATACCAGGGTTCGTCACCGAATCCGCGCAGGCCGCCGATGCCAAGCCCCTGCCTCTGGCCCAGAGTGTAGTACATCAATCCGTCATGTTCAGCGATTGCCTGCTCATCCATGGTCCGGATTTCACCGGGGGAGGGGGGAAGGTATTCGCTCAGGAAGTCCTTGAAATTGCGCTCGCCGATGAAACAGATTCCAGTACTGTCTTTTTTATCAAAGACAGGCAGGGCTGCTTTTTTGGCGGCGGCGCGGACCTCGGGCTTGTGAAGTTCACCGACCGGGAACAGGGTGCGGGCGAGCTGATCCTGCCCAATGGTATACAGGAAATAGCTCTGGTCCTTATTGGGATCCCTTCCCCGAAGCAGGCGATGAATACCGTCCCGGTAATCCGATCGAACGTAATGGCCGGTTGCGATATATTCCGCTCCCAGGTCCGTGGCGTGCTCAAGAAATGTCTTGAACTTGATTTCCCGGTTACAAAGTATGTCTGGATTAGGTGTCCGTCCGGCCCGGTACTCGGCAAGGAATTCCTCGAATACATAGTCCCAGTATTCAAAGGCGAAATTTCGCCGGTGCAGGGATATTCCGATTGCGTCCGCAACAGCCTGAGCATCCGCTGCGTCCTGTTCGGCCGGGCAGAATCCGAAGCGGTCGTCTTCTTCCCAGTTTTTCATGAACATGCCGGCAATGGGCTTCTTCCGGGCCCGCAATAACAGGGCGGAGACGGACGAATCCACGCCGCCCGACATGGCAACCATAATTAATCCCTGCTGTTGCGTTCGTTCACTCATGTTTCAATAAGTGGGGCCAGTGAGGCGATCAAAAAAGCCCAGGGCACCGCATCTTTTCCCGGGAGCACTTTCCGAACAAAAATATCTGGGATAGAATCTTGTTATGGGACAGGACCTGGAATCACACAAGGATCAAGGGCTAGCACTCGAGGAGGCACGGCCGGAAGTGAAGCTTCCGCCCATGTACCGGGTTATCCTGATAAATGACGATTACACCCCAATGGATTTCGTCATTGAAATTTTGCAGACTTTTTTCCGGATGAGCCACGATCGTGCGACGCAGGTCATGTTGCATGTGCACACCCGGGGTAAAGGAGTGTGCGGCGTGTTCACATTCGAAATTGCCGAAACCAAGGTCGTGCAGGTCAACGAGTACTCGCGCCAGAGTGAACATCCCTTAAAGTGCACAATGGAGAAAACCTGAGGCCATGTTCAGCAAGGAACTTGAACTGTCGATAAGCCAGGCGTACCAGCTGGCACGTGATAAACGCCACGAGTTTCTCACCGTAGAGCATATGCTGCTGGCGCTGCTCGACAACGCCTCGGCATTGAGCATCATCAGCGCCTGCAGCGCTGATATCGAAGGGTTGGAAAGAGATATCCGCAAGATACTCGATGACACGGTTCCAATTCTTGATGACGACAACAGCCGTGATACGCAGCCAACCATTGGGTTTCAGCGGGTGCTGCAGCGAGCGCTATATCACGTTCAGTCTGCCGGCAAGGACGAAGTCCTCGGCGCCAACGTTTTGGTTGCCATATTCAGTGAAAAAGACTCATACGCCAGCTACCTGCTGAATCGTTATGAAGTTACCAGGCTGGATGTCGTTAACTATCTTTCTCATGGAGTCAGTAAGCTTGAAACGGGCGCTGCGGGCGAGAGCGACGCTTCTGTGCTGGAGGCTGACGAAATAGACGGCGCGAAGAAACCAAGCGCGTTGGAACAATTCACCACGAACCTCAACCAGCGCGCCCGTGACGATCAGATCGATCCCTTGATCGGCCGCGAAAAAGAAATTCAGAGAACCGTACAGGTGTTGTGCCGGCGGCGAAAGAACAACCCGCTGTTCGTCGGCGAGGCTGGTGTCGGGAAAACGGCAATGGCGGAAGGCCTCGCCAGGCGTATTGTGCACAAGGATGTACCCGAAATTCTCGAAGATTCGAATATTTACTCCCTGGATCTGGGTTCACTGCTGGCGGGCACTAAATACCGCGGTGATTTCGAGAAACGCTTGAAGGCTGTTATCCAGGAATTGCAGGAGATCCCCGACGCCATTCTTTTTATCGATGAAATACATACCATTATTGGGGCCGGTGCCGCTTCGGGGGGCGTGATGGACGCCTCGAACCTGATAAAACCGGTGCTGGCTTCTGGTGAGCTGCGCTGCATTGGTTCGACTACGTTCCAGGAGTTTCGTGGCGTATTTGAAAAAGACCGGGCGTTGGCGCGCCGTTTCCAGAAAATCGACATCGTCGAACCCAGCATCAGCGAAACCGTGGATATTCTGCGCGGACTCAAGAGCCGCTTTGAGGATCATCATCACGTGCAGTACACCGATGAAGCCCTGGTGGCAGCAGTGGAACTTTCCTCCCGGCATATTAACGACCGATACTTGCCGGATAAGGCCATTGATGTGATTGACGAAGCAGGTGCCCGCCAGAGATTGCTGCCGGAAGACGAACGCAAAACTCTTTTGGATGAGGGCGATGTCGAGGAGATCATCGCGAGCATGGCCCGGATACCGGCCAAGCAGGTATCTACTTCTGATCGCGATGCTTTGAAGAACCTGGAGCGCGACCTGAAACTGGTTGTATTCGGGCAGGAGGAAGCCATTAGCGCCCTTGCTGCGGCCATCAAGATGACCCGGGCCGGGTTGGGAGATGAAGAAAAGCCCATTGGTTCATTCCTGTTCTCAGGCCCCACCGGTGTAGGCAAGACCGAGGTGACCCGCCAACTGGCAATGACGATGGGTATCGAGTTGATTCGCTTCGACATGTCTGAGTACATGGAGGCGCATTCAGTTTCACGACTGGTGGGGGCTCCTCCGGGCTACGTTGGCTTTGACCAGGGCGGCCTCATGACCGAGGCTGTTACCAGGAATCCACACGCCGTATTGCTACTGGACGAGATCGAAAAAGCTCATCCGGACGTATTCAATATCCTGTTGCAGGTAATGGATCACGGAACCTTGACCGACACCAATGGCCGTGAAGCCAATTTCAGAAACATTATCCTCGTAATGACCACCAACGCCGGTGCCGCCCAAAGCGCAAGGCGCTCGATCGGTTTTACCGAGCAGGATCACTCAAGCGATGCGCTCGAGGTCATCCGCAAGGCTTTTGCACCTGAATTTCGCAACCGTCTGGACGCAATAATCAATTTTAAACCATTGAATATGACGGTCATCCTGATGGTGGTCGATAAATTCATCCTGGAGCTCGAGGAACAACTCGGGCTCAGGGACGTCAGCATAACGGTGAGCCGTGCAGCCCGGGAATGGCTGGCCGAGCAGGGCTTTGATCCCCAGATGGGGGCGCGGCCGATGAAGCGCGTGATTCAGGAACAGATCAAGCGCCCGCTGGCGGATGACCTCCTGTTTGGTGGTTTGGCCGAGGGCGGAGAAGTACGGGTTTATGCGCCCGGTGAGAAGGATTCGGGAGCAGCGGAAAAGAAACTGGTACTCAAAGTTATATCGAAGAGCACAGAGCCCAAAGCTTTGCCCGCATCTGCAGATTGAGATACCGGCCAGTCGGCTGGCAAATTACTTGGTTCGGTAGGTTATTCTTCCCTTGGACAGGTCGTAAGGGGTCAGTTCGACCTTGACCTTGTCACCCGTGAGTATTCGAATATAGTGTTTGCGCATGCGTCCGGAGATATGTGCGGTCACCACGTGGCCGTTCTCCAGTTCAACTCGGAACATGGTATTGGGCAGCGTCTCCATGACGATGCCATCCATTTCGATCACGTCTTCCTTGGCCATAGGCCCTCGCCTGTAATTTAAGAAGCGGTATTGTGCCACATAATTACGTTTATAGTGTTGACACTTATGGCGTTTCCCTTACAATACCCACCCTCTGCGGGAATAGCTCAGTTGGTAGAGCACAACCTTGCCAAGGTTGGGGTCGCGAGTTCGAGTCTCGTTTCCCGCTCCAAGTTGCAAAACCCGGCCAAGCGGCCGGGTTTTTTCTTTCGTAGGAGCGGATTCATCCGCGATATCACAGATGTAAATATCGCGGATGAATCCGCTCCTACATTTACTCAGGCACCGTGACGGGCTTGCCGCCCAGTGCGTCCAGCCTGAGCACTGCGTCCTCGCGGCCGAGGTATTCCCAGCGTTGCAGGGCAACTGGCACATTGCCATTGCGCATCAGGGAGTCGTGAAAATGGCGCAGGGAAAAATTTTCACCCTGGTCGAGCTTCGCGTCTGCCAGGAAACCCATGATTTGTAATTTCCCGATCTGGTAGGAAATCGCCTGTCCCGGGTTGAACGCAAAGAAGCTCGCTTCTTCCCTAGCGGTTTCCTGATCCATCGGGACCGCGCGTGCCAGGTATTGAGCTGCCTGTTCAATAGAAAAATCACCAACCGCCAAACGGATGTCCACTTCCACTCGCAGGGCTCGCAGACGGGCGTAGCTGTAAATAATCTCTCCGGAACGCGGGCTAAAGTTGAATAATCCGGCTTGCAGCAACAGTTCTTCCACGTAAAAACCGATGCCCTCGTTGATGCTGGAATCGATGTAGCGGCGTCGGATCGGATCAGGGTTGGCCCAGGACTGCGCCATTTGATAATAATGCCCGGGAACACCCTCGTGAATGATCAGGGGACGTGGGTCGCGTGCGGCCGAAAGGCTGAAGTAGGGCAAATCCGGTGACGGTTCCTGGATGTAACGGTAGGCGTCCTCGTCCAGGCGGGTTTCGGAAGTCAGGTCGTTGGTAACGCCCATGAACGACAAAGGCTCCAGGTAGTCGGGCATCGGGCGGCTCCGGTAATGCATCAGCCAGCCAGGGACCGTCATCAGTCGCTGGGACTCGAGAAAGGCCCGGATTTCGTTTTCCTTTAGCAAGGAAGCCTGCACCTGTTGCTCGCTGCTCTTGAAAATCGGTATCGGTGACTGGCCGCTATTCCGGTTTTGCTCCAGTACGTCCCAGGCGACTGCGCGGTTCCATGCTTGCCGCCCCTGGGCCAGTAGTTCATCGACCGTGTAAGGAATCAGCGCTACGTTGGTCAGATACCACTGGTAGGCATTGGGCCCGATGGCAAAGGCGGTCTGCATGTTTTTCAAATTGCGCTGCAACCACCCGGAATAATTCTGCAGGGCGGATATCGCCCTGGAAACGGACTGGTGCAGACGGCTCCTCAACGCCTCGGGAAATATCGGGGTGAGCCCCGACTCCATGCGCCGCAGCCGGTTATCTATATCGGCAAGTGTAGCGATAGTCACTTGTGCGAACGGCTTGACTGCCTGGTCGAGATTTGATTTGGCGGACTGCACGGTTTTCGGAAAACGCTCCAGGCGCAGCAGGATGTTTTCAGCGCGGGAAGACGTCATCGGCCCGGATAGAATCAGTAACTCGAAAACGCTGCCGAGTGTCTGGTCTACGTAGAACAGGGGGTTGCGCTGCGGTGCCATGAGGATATCGAGCTCCCAGTGGACACGCTGGATCGCTGCCCGGAGCAAGCGGGCGTCTACCTGTTCCGACACGCCCCATGCGGTGGTATCAAGCCCGTTTAACGAAGCGATGAAAAAGTTGTATTTCTGACGGTAGGCCTCCAGCGCATCCGGTGAAAAATCCGGCTGCCATCCGCCGGGCCGCTCAACCCGGGGAATATCGTCGCCTTGCGCGGGTTGCTGGCTGCGCCTCCATTCGAAGAAGTTACGGGCCAGGGCCTGCAGCGCCGCGCCAGTGCTACTTTCAGTTTGAATATCCCGGGTTTCATCAGCCAACAGGCTGAAAGAGCAGGTGACCAACGCTGCAGTGGCCAGGAGTGCTGTCAGGGATCGCAATGTACCACCTCTTTTTTTAATGCAGGTTCTGCAGCATTGTGATCCGATTCGTTACTAAACAAAAGCCCGGTGAATGCTGCTGTATTTAAGATTGGAATAAACTGATTGGTGATAGCACAGCAAGTTTGGCTCTCTTAATAATGGCAACGGCGGGCAATTCTGCTTATTCTTACCTCATATGACTGTAAACCCCATTCAGGCTTTTCTGACCCGGCAAGGTTTCGTGATGCTGGACGGTGGTTTGGCGACCGAACTGGAAAAGCGCGGCGCGGACCTGGACCACGACTTGTGGTCGGCAAAAATATTGTTCGACGCGCCTGAGATGATAAGCCAGGTACATGCCGATTTTCTGCAGGCAGGAGCAGACATCATTACTACTTCAAGTTACCAGGCCAGCTTTGAAGGTTTTCATCAAGCAGGGTACCGCCATGGACAGGCAGAGCGGCTAATGCGCCTGAGCATTGATCTCGCCCTGCTGGCGCGTGAGACTTTCTGGGCCCGCAGCGAATACCGCCAACAGCGGATGCGGCCGCTGGTGGCCGCCTCAATCGGCCCATACGGCGCCTGCCTTCACGATGGCTCCGAATACCATGGAAACTACGGCCTTGATAAAGACACGTTGATCGATTTACACCGGCCACGAATGGAGGTGCTGGCGGATACCGGCGCCGACTTGTTTGCATTTGAAACCATTCCGTCTTTGCTTGAAGCGGAGGCGTTGTTGGAATTGATCCGGGAATTTCCCGGGAAATGCGCCTGGCTCAGCTACAGTTGCAGGGATGAGGAGAACAGCAGCCACGGCGAACGTTTTTCTGATTGTGTGGCGCTTGCAGAAAGTTCCGATCAAATTGTGGCGGTCGGGCTGAATTGTACGGCGCCGCAGTACGCTACTGGCCTGCTCGAATCGGCTGCTTCCACCCATTCCCCTGGTCGTGTATCCCAATAGCGGAGAACAGTGGAACCCGGATGGCAACCATTGGACAGGTGACGGCTGTGCGAAAATGCCGGTTTTGGACTGGCATAACGCCGGGGGCGCGACTGATAGGGTGGTTGCTGCAGGATCTCGATCGATGAGATTACCCGCATGCGCAGCCGATTGACCCAGCATGTGAGCGAGCTTCGGGACTAATGGCGAACCGGCACCACAGTAGTTTACTTTGGGTTGTTATGGGCATCCTGGTTTTGGCGCTTCTGTCGGCCTGCGCGGCCGTTGGCCCGGAGTATGTCCAACCTGATGCACCGGTGCCCGAGGCCTGGGATCCGACTCCAGGGGCAGGCCTGGAAGCCACCCGCTACGAGTTGGTTGAGTGGTGGGAGGTTTTCGATGATCCGGTGCTCGCCGAACTGGTCGATATCGCACACCAGCAAAACTACACATTGGAACTGGCGGGATTGCGGGTACTCGAATCCCGGGCCCAACTGGGCATTGCCGTCGGAACCCAGTATCCGCAACAGCAACTGGCAGCGGGGGGTGTTACGCGAATCTCACCGAGTGAGAACGCCGGTCAGGGCAATACGGCATTTAGCCAGTATGATCTGGGCGGCTCATTAGCCTGGGAAATTGACTTCTGGGGAAAATTCCAACGTGGGATCGAATCGGCGGATGCCGCGCTAATGGCGTCTGTCGCCAATTACGACGGGGCCATGGTGCTGGTGACTGCACAGGTTGTGAGCACATACGTCACGATTCGCATCCTGGAAGAGCAGCTCAGGATCGCTCGTGAAAACCTCAAGTTGCAGCAGCGCAGCTATGATATAGCAGATATTCTTTACCGCTACGGGCAAGATTCTGAACTCGATGTTCAACAAGCCAGGTCATTGCTGCTCAGTACCAAGGCGACCGTTCCTGATTTGGAAAAGCAGCTGAGCCTGGCGCAGAATGCCCTGAATACGCTGTTGGGCCAGAGTAACGGTTTTGTTGAAAAGCTGATCACTCCGGGCCCCATTCCGATTGTTCCCGATCAAATTGCAGTTGGAATTCCGGCAGATTTGTTACGCCGCAGGCCGGATATTCGAGAGGCCGAATTGCAGGCGGTGGCGCAAAACGCCCAGGTAGGCGTTGCAACCGCCGATCTGTATCCCAGTATTGCGATCAGCGGTTCACTTGGGGTGGTGAGCATTTCCAACGATGTGGGTGGGTGGGAGGAGCATCGAACCTGTTCACATCAGATAGTGTCAGCTATACCGCGGGCGCCTCATTCACCTGGCCTGTTTTGAATTACGGACGAATCAGGAACAACATCCGGGTGCAGGACGCGCGGCTCCAGCAGGCCCTGGTGGCATACCAGGAGTCTGTGTTGCAAGCTGCGCAGGAAGTGGATGATGCCATGGTATCGCTAACCGGAGCGCAGGCACAAAAAGCGATTCTGGTTGAAGCGGTCGAGGCTTCCCGCCGTTCCAACGAGCTATCCATGTTGCAGTACAAGGAAGGGTTTTCAGGTTACCAGAGAGTGCTGGATGCGCAGCGGGCATTGTTCAACCAACAGAATCGTTACGCCGCGAGCCAGGGACAGGCGGTACAAAGCCTGGTTGCTCTGTATAAAGCCCTTGGCGGTGGTTGGGAAGTGCGCGAGGGCAGGGCGTTCGTGGATGAAAATACGCTGACGGTTATGCGTGAAAGAACCAATTGGGGAGACTTATTGAATGACCAGTGAACAAAAAAAAGACCCTATTCGCAGGTGGACGTTCATTATCCTGGGCTTGAGCATTTTATTGCTGATTCTTTACCTGTTGGGTGACCGCCAAACCCCATTCACCACCCAGGCCAGGGTGCATGCCTACGTCGTCCCAATTGCTCCACAGGTGGCGGGAAAAATAATCAAGGTTGAAGTAATAAACAATGAATTTGTTGCGGCAGGCCAGCGCTTATTCATCATTGACCCCAGCTCATATGAACTGGCTGTGCAGTCGGCGGAAGCAGCCTTGAAAACAACGCAACAGTCGATAGAGTCTGGCATTTCAAACGTGGCGGCCGCCAGAGCCAAAGTAGAATCCGCGAAGGCGAATGTCTGGCGCACGGATCAGGATGCCACAAGAATGCGCAGGATCCGCGAAGAAGATGCGGGCGCCATTTCGGAACGAAGAATTCAATCGGCCGAGGCGAGCCTGGCCACGGCCCGTGCGCAACTTTCTGCTGCAAAAGCATCATTGCAGGCAGCTCGCAGCGCATTAGGGGATACCGACGAGAACAACGCACAGTTGCGCCAGGCGCGTTCATCCCTGGAGAAAGCGCAACTGGACCTGGAGCGAACGGTCGTCTTCGCACCACGCGATGGCATGATCACGGATTTACGCGTCGACCAGGGCAATTATGCAGCCGCCGGCGCACCCTTGATGACATTCATCGCGATCCACGATAGTTGGATACAGGCTGATCTGACGGAAAACAACCTGGGGAATGTTGATGAGGGTGACCGCGTTGAACTGACGTTCGATGTCCGGCCGGGGAAAGTATTCAAGGGCAGGGTCAGGCAAACCGGATTCGGCGTCCAGGTTTCCTCAAACGCACTCGGAACTTTGCCTACCATTGAAAATGATCGATCCTGGCTTCGTGATGAACAGAGATTTCCGGTGACCATTGATTTCAATGCGCCTGATTTGTCCAAATCAGACTTACGGGTAGGTTCACAGGTCTCGGTGATTGTTTATACCGGTGACAACTGGTTCATGAACACGCTGGGTAAACTTTATATCCGAATCAATGCCGTGTTGAGTTACGCCTACTGAGGTGGGCGCCGTTGCCGCCAGAAGGATACTGAGGCTGGCATTCGGCACAGCGTTAGCGTTGTGGATCTCCCAGGTCTTCAACTGGGGTGTGTCTTTTATCGCACCGGTTTTACTGTCGTTTCTGCTCGCAGTACCGATGCCGGCGCCTAACTTGAGACAGGGAATCACATTCATTGTGGCCCTGGTGGTTCCCATTTGGGCCGCCACCTGGCTCTTGCTGCCCTTTTTAACCTATCAGCCCTGCAGTTGGGCTACTGCTGTTGTTCGCCGCCTGCTTCTGGAGTTTTTATTACAGCGCCAGTGGCGGTTCACCGGTTATGGGCGCCTTTCTGACACTGGGCCTGGCTGTCGTGGCGGCGGTAGGATCCGATTCGATTGACACGGTCCTTGCGGTGAACTGGGCCCTTACCATAAATGCCGTTATTGCCGTTTGCTTTCTGTGGCTGGCGCACGCCTTGTTTCCCGATAAACCGCCTGAGGGTTCAGCTCCCTCACGTCCACCTCCCAAAAAGCCGGACCGGGAAACGGCCAGGCGCAGCGCCTGGCGTTCAAGCGTCATCGTGCTTCCGGTCATCGTATTTTTCCTGTTTTATTCCGGCAGTGCTGCTTACCTGGTCGTGATGATAAAAGTCGCTTCCATGGGGCAACAGGCCGAAAACGACGAGACCCGCGCAGCCGGCAAAAATCTCCTGATGTCTACCGTTATCGGCGGCACGGGCGCTGTCATAATGTGGAACCTGATGGGTATATGGCCATCGCTAGTGTTGTACGTGTTACTGGTCGCGCTGGGTGGCTTGGTCATGGGGCGCCACATATTCCAGGGGCAGGGGATGCATCCAAAGGCGGGCGTCTGGTCTTATGCTTTTCTTACCATGCTGGTGATTATTGCTCCGGCCCTGATGGACAGTGCCGGAGGTGACGCTGCCGGTACAAAATTTTTTGATCGGCTTGCAATGATGTGCTGGGCTACCTTGTACGCAATGGTCGCGGTTTCAGTATTTGACGCGTTTTGGCGTGGCAAAGCACCACAGACGGTAGTAGAATAGCGCGCCTTGACAAGACCCTGTTTACCGGAGGCTAGGTGGCAGAGTGGTTATGCAGCGGCCTGCAAAGCCGTGGACGCCGGTTCGATTCCGACCCTAGCCTCCAATTTACTAACCTTTATGCTCAAAATCGGGAGGGGTCGTAGATCTCAGTCCAGTACACCAGTTGGTAGTCGGTAGGCAGTCCGCCCCACAGGGAATCCAAATCCTCGTCATAGAAGAAATCCAGGTTCGAGTCCGTGGTTACAAATATCCCCCGCACAGAGCCATAAATTTCGGAGTTGGAATAGAGCACCACGTGCGCACGTGGCGCGTAGATCATGCCATAGAATTTGGAATTGGAGTCTATTTTTATCCCGGCAATGTCTTGACTGTCATCCCATACGTCGGGCTCGTCATCTCTCCAATTCTTATCGTCCTTCTTCGAATTTGAGGTCTTTGAATACACCGTGAGTTTGCCCGGGCATCCGCCAGGGTTGCACGAGGAAACGTCGTCGTCCGGATCATGGTTTGCCTTTGCTTCTGAATCCATCCAGAAACGTCCGCTATCCAAATAGATTGTCAGTGAAGCGCCATCATTAAGAATTAATTCCGGTTTACTCT